>Ga0187827_10008764_pt1 | contig 10874 bp, 7 predicted proteins | sample ETNtaG_39_FD_167969 | JGI IMG/M metagenome (GOLD analysis project Ga0187827, IMG submission 167969) | Marine microbial and viral communities from oxygen minimum zone, Eastern Pacific Ocean - ETNP2014_SV_150_PacBio MetaG (Illumina Assembly) | ecosystem: Environmental > Aquatic > Marine > Hypoxic... | reverse complement strand
TCGAGTGGGCAAGAACATGCGGTTCTTCGACCCCGCCGACCCGCGCCCAACAAAGCCGCCAACACCACCAGGACGCAAGAAAAAGCGAAAAGGCTCTTCGAAGACTGAGTAATCTGACAGGTGAGAAGATTACATAACTGGACAAATAATGAGGCCTTGTGCTTTATGCTTAATTGGAAGAGAAGGAATTGGGGAAATAGGAAATAGGAATACGGATTCTTCATGCTTCGATGCTTCTGGGCCGATGTTACAGCAACGCCGGCCTCTGTTTACCGATTTCCTAATTCCTCAATTCCTTTCAGACTGTGAAGAATCCAGTGCGTGGAGATTTACTTCGGAACTTCTGCGCGATGTGCGTGTACCCCTCTTAATCTTTATCGTAATCGTTCACTCAGGACGTTGATCGAAATTGAGTAACCAACTTCAACCGGAAGAAATCCGCTGCGCAGTCCCGGAGGGACGCAGGCGAGTAGCCCCTGGTCTTAACCAGGGAGCGGAGACAGAAACCGACTTCAGCCCCGTAGGGGCGGCGGCGCCCTACGCAAACGCCCCTTCGCCCCTCGTATGTGTTCAGCGGCCGTAATGGCCGAAGGCCATACTCATCGTAGCCTGGGGTATCACCCCAGGGATTGTTATTCGCATCAGCCTTTTGGCCGAAGGCCATACTCACCGAAGCGGCGACGTTGCATCGTTGAATATAGCCTTCGGCCAATGATCGTCGCTCTCTCTCGATCCTGGGGCGTTGCCCCAGGCTACGATGAGCATGGCCTTCGGCCAATCTTGAGCTACTACCCCAGGTACGCTAAACACACACCGCCCCTCGGTATGCGTTTAGCCTCTGCGAATTGGCCGAAGGCCATACTTATCGTAGCCTGGGGTATCACCCCAGGAATGTGATGCGCATCAGCCTTTTGGCCGAAGGCCATACTCACCGAAGCGGCGACGTTGCATCGTTGAATATGGCCTTCGGCCAATGAACCTCGTTCGATTCATGAATCCTGGGGCGTTGCCCCAGGCTACGGTGAATCATGGCCTTCGGTCATAACTGAGACTTCGAGAAAGACGCTAAACACACACCGCCCCTCCGGGGCTTGAATGCGTTTTTCCCATTCAGACCCCAGGTTGAAAACTGAAACTGGCAACATTATTTCGGCCTGACTCCTTAATCTTCTGGAGCAAGGAGATTAAGTGAACGATTACGATAAAGATTAAGAGCACTGGACTTCATCCTCGGTTGCGGCCGAAGGCTGCTGCACGAGCAAGCAAACGCCATCCAGGTGAGACACAGAAAGATGCCGGAGAGCCCTGAAGACTTAACCGCTGCCCCTCGAAGGATGAATATTCGACACGCGCTCCTGATCACAGGCAGCCTCCTCCTCTGCATCCTCGATTTCTTTGCGGCCCCACAAACCGATCCCTTCGCAGCGAAGGGCAACGGATACAGGCACCACATTGCCGGGCTACCTGTGAGCGATCCTGACTTTGCCGTCTTGCGGGGTTGGCGACGTGTTCGCCTGAATTTCAGACACTTCTTCGTCTTTTGGATGGACTGGCCTGAGAAAGCAGACAGCTTCACGTCCTTCATCAGAAGCGACGGGAATTCTTTTGCGAACAATTTCTACGGCCACTTTCTCGGCAGCGTCATCCTGTCCCTGCTGGGTCTCTGGCTGAGCGGGAGCCTTATCGCAGTCGGGATCTGCGGCACTGTAGTCAACATCTTCCACGAGTACGTTGCCGAAGGTCAGTACGTCGATCCTTCTTTCATCGACTTGTGGCTCGATCAGCTTGGCCTTTTATTGGCGATGGCGGCTTTCGCATGTCTGAGGCAGATTCGACGGCGCTTAGCCGAAGTGCACCGGGATGGAACTCTTCAGCAACCCGATAACCCCGCCTGATCCGTCTGTGGACGGAGAGGTCGCCCTTCACTTCGTTTTCTTCTTGTTCTTCTTCTTACGATTCTGCGGACGTGCGGCGGAGAGAGAGCCCTCCGGACGGACCATGGCTGCTGTTGGGCGTCAACGGCCCTACTTGCCCCAAGACGCCGAACCTGGATCGGATGGCCGAAGAGGGGATGCGGTTTAATGAACGCATTCAGGACATATCGCAGGGGCAACGAGGCGTAAGACACCTCTAAGCGCTTGAGATTGAAGAGCTGGAGACCGTTGAGGCGAAAAAAGGCTGTCTCAAGCTGGCAAGCCTGCGGCGCGCTTTGGGCGGCTGCCTAGACATTGACAGTGCCTTCGATACTCCTAGACTTTACGGTTTTCCTGTACCGATCGGGAAAGGCAAGAGCCTGCCTGATTTCTTTCCCAGTATCAACTTATCAGGGCAAATTTGCCTGATACTTAATTAGTTGAACTAACCCGCTTCGGTGACAGTTAATGTGGCTTGAGATGGCATTTTTGGTGGCTTTCGATTAACGACATTCTGATTCATCCTTTCTCCTGAGGTTCGTCCGTCGTGGACGAACGGTTGTATTCATTCAGTCAGGAGGTAGGGATATGTCTCATTATCGTAAAGCTCTCATCGAGCAGATGACGCTTCGGAACCTCAGCCCGAAGACCATGGAGTCGTACGTTCAGTGGATGGCCCGTCTTTGCCAATTCGTCTGCAAGACTCCGGACCGGATCACGCCGGCTGATGTGCGTCGGTTTCTTGTGTACCTGATCACCGAGAGAGGGTACGCATACAGCAGCGTGAATCAGGCGCGAAATGCGCTCAAGTACTATTTCAAACACATTCAAAAGACCCCGGAACTGGTCGGCGACTTACCTCCGATGAAGAAGGAGTTCCGGCTTCCAGAGGTGCTCGGTCAGGACGAGGTGTTTCGGTTACTTCATGCCCCTGGCATGAACGTTCGCAACCTCACGCTGTTGAAACTGGCGTATGGTTGCGGATTGCGGGTCTCTGAACTGATTTCGCTTCGGATTACCGATATCCAGGGCGAGCGTGGGATGGTCTTCGTCCGGGGCGGCAAGGGTAGAAAAGACCGCTACGTGCCGCTTTCATCGGGACTGCTCGAGGAACTGCGGTTCTACCATCGGGCGTGTCTGGCGTGGAATACGAACGGAGAGAAGACCCCGTGGCTGTTCCCCAGCCCCAGAAATCCCCAAAAGTACATCGACGACTCCGTGGTGCAAAGGGTCTTCAACAAGGCCCGTGAACTGGCCGGAGTACGTCGCGGCCACGGGCTGCACACCTTGAGGCATTGCTATGCCACCCACTCCCTCGAAATGGGCGTGGATCTGAAAACGCTCCAACTCCGCATGGGGCACAAGGACCTGAAAGCCACGCTAATTTACCTGCACGTGGTCGATATCAAAGCCAGTACGATTGCCGGTCCGTATGACACCCTTGTTCGGCGTGCATCAGCTGCAACGGAAAACAGCGAGGGGCAGAACAGAATGGAATAAGCATCCATGTCTGTTTGCCCTTCACGGGAGCAGTCAGTGCCGTGCTTCAGCGTTCAGGATGTGTTTCGAGTGCACGGGCCATCCTACGAACGCGAACGCGGCGCGGGGCTGAGCCGCACTCAGAAACGGGTCTTGCGCGATATCAGACAGTGCCGGACGGAAGCCCTCGGCGGGCACCTCTACCGGTGCGACACCTGTGGACATGAAGTCCCGCTGTTTAACTCGTGCAGAAACCGGCATTGTCCGAATTGCCAGGGGCTCTCCAGCGAAACCTGGAGCGAACAGCGCAAGGCGGAATTACTGCCCGTCCAGTACTTTCACAACGTGTTTACGCTGCCGCATGAGTTTAACGATCTTGCCCTCGCCAACAAAGCCGTCATTTACAAACTCCTGTTCGATGCAGTAAGCCACGTTCTGCTTGAACTGGGAAGGGAAAGGCTTCACGGCACCCTTGGACTCATCCTCGTCTTGCATACCTGGGACCAGCTCCTACGTCCGCACATCCATCTTCATTGTCTTATTCCGGGAGGAGCACTGTCTTTCGACCGCCGGCGCTGGAATCGTCCCCTCAAAAAGAATCACTTGTTCTCCGTCGAGGAGATCAGCGAGAAATACAAAGAACGTTTCCTCGAATTAGTAAAGGACGCCTATAAAAAGGAAAAACTAGTTTTTCCTGGCAGTCTCGAAAAGTTAGAGAATCAACGAGACTTTGATGCATTCTTGAAAAGACTGTCCGACAAGGACTGGGTTGTTTACTCCAAGCCATCCTACGTCGATCCAGAACACGCCATCAGCTATCTGTCGCGCTACACCCATCGCGTCGCCATCAGCAACTCCCGCATCCTCGACGTTGACGAATCCTCCGTCACCATCTCCTACATCGATAGAAAAGATTCCAACAGACGAAAGGAAAAGACTCTCGAACCCGATGAGTTCCTTGGCCGATTCATGAATCACGTCCTTCCGTCCTCGTTTCACCGAATCCGCTACTACGGTCTCTTCAACAACCGTATGAAGCGCCGATTGCTTCCAGCGGCCCTGCTTGCCCTCGGGAAAGCTCCTCTCATCGAAAAACCCGAAAGGAAATCGCCCAGGGAGTGGATACTCGAACGCACCGGCGAAGACATCGAACTATGCCCGGAGTGCAGAAAAGGACATCTGACAATCGTGCAGACGCTACCACCGTGGGCCCGGCAACCACATTGGCGCATTCGTCTCTGGCTTCACAATCAACCGCAACCCAGCGCACGCGCCCCATGAAACCAGCACACGGCCGCCGTACACCGCTGATGTCTGAACCCGACGCTTTGCCCTGCGTCATGTGTTGGGGGCTGTACCTGCCACTGTTCAAGGTCAACGTATTACTTAGAGCAATAAATAGTGAACATTTGAAATTGTTTTGCGTCTAATTTTTCATGAGTAAACACGACGCACGCCGATTGCCCGCCACAGCTCAGGAAGACCTGCGACGACGAGTGGTTGATGCAATCGTTAATCAAGGAATGTCGCAGGTGGACGCCGTTCGTAGTTTCGGTGTTTCGAGAACAGCAGTTTACACTTGGCTCAAGAAGTATCGTAACAAGGGCAAGCACGGTCTGAAGTCCGGGGAGCGAGGTAGACCGAAGAAATCGTTGTTTAAGGGGCACGAGGCAGCCACGATTGTTCGCATGATTACTAATCGTTATCCAGAGCAACTATTGCTTCCTTTTGCACTTTGGACTCGGGCAGCCGTCCAGCAACTACTTTCCGAGCGTTTTGATGTTCATGTGTCGGTTTGGACAGTCGGACGGTACCTAAAACGTTGGGGATTCACGCCACAGAAGCCATTGAGGCGCGCTTACGAACGCGACCCGAAGAAAGTCAATAGATGGCTCGAAGAGGACTACCCATCAATCCGGGCCCTCGCCAGAAAGGAAAAAGCGGAAATCCATTGGGGGGATGAAATGGGGATGCGTAGCGATCATCAAACCGGTACGTCCTACGGCAAGAAAGGCCGAACACCGGTAGCCTACACCACCGGCAATCGATTCAGCTGCAACATGATCTCGTCGATTACAAACAACGGAAAGCTGGCCTTCATGGTGTTCAAAGGAAGATTCCACGCGGACGTAATGATCGATTTCCTTCGACGGCTGATTCGAAACGCACAACGAAAGATATTTCTCATTCTGGACGGACATCCAGTTCACCGGTCAAAAAAGGTGAAAGCGTGGTTCGAAAAACATGAAGCAGACATTCGGCTGTTCTATCTGCCAGGCTACAGTCCAGAACTGAATCCTGACGAATACTTGAATCAGGATGTCAAGAGCAATGCAGTTGGGAGGAAACGAGCGCGCGCTCAACAGGAGATGATGGATAACGTCAGGTCATATCTTCGAAGCACGCAGAAACAGCCCCAAATCGTTAGGAACTACTTCAGACATCGCAGTGTCCAATATGCGGCCTAGGTTCACTATTTATCGCTCCGAGTAATAATTACCGCAAAGCACGACAACCTGGCGAGCAGGCCACCTCTTTCATCCGTAAATCCCAGGCACATACGTCGCACAGCAATACACCCACCCTCGACGCCTCGGATTCTTCACGATACAATCTCCATCATCGCAAACCGCTGGCCAGCATAATGCCTCGGCGAAGCGGATTCGTTCAACAGAGGTTTTATCTTCGATAGCTGCGAGAAAATCTTGACAAACTGTCAGGGCTCAGCGCAGCTACCGAAGATAAAACCCTTAAAGTTGGCAGTGCCAGGCCGTCAATATTATTTTCTTTTCTTCTCCTCTTTTATTTCCGTTTCAGATCGATAGTTCGGTTCACTCTTGTTGCGACTCTAAGATCGCCCAGACCTTCCCGGTGGTTGTGCGATCAGAAAGCCGAGCTTCCGCGAAACCAAGCCTCCTTGCGGATCTTTCTTTGTCCTGAGCAGAGGTCGTTCCTGGGTGCTGCCAACCAATCGCTCGACGGGACATGCACGAATACCGCAAGCGAAAGCTATGATTGATCCGAGTGTACCTTTTCTTTTTCATTGGGCAGACATCTGAGTTGGTCTGTCAAGCCCTTTTTGAAAGTTGAAAGAGTCTTTCACTAATCTTTTTCACCGTTCTTTGACATGTAGTTGATGATTTTCGAGCCTCTTTTGTTTAGTGCCTCGATGTACTGAGTTTCATCGTATTGAGTTCTGTTTTTCCAGCAGGCGTAAAGGACTCGAATCCACTTGCATGCCAGGGCCCGGAGGGTGTGGTGATGCCCCTTTCCTTCATCCCTTTTCATCTGGTAGAAGGCTCTGGCCCAGTCCGATTTCTTTCTTGAGTGATCGGCAAATTCGTGCCAGGTCTGACGCAGGAATTTAGGGCAGGCCCAGCGCCAGTGAACCCAATGTTTGTTCTTGCCGCTTTTTTCTGTTACGGGTGCAGTTCCGTGGAAAACCTGGATTTCTTTTGCAGATTCCCAGCGTTCACGATCAGTGCCCATCGCTGCGAGCAGGCGAGGGGCCAGCGCGTTCCCTGCGGCGGGCAGATTACTGTAAAAGTCGGCTTCGGGGTGCTCACTCATCACCTCCGCTATCTTCTCGTCATAAGCGTTTACTGATTCAATCAGTACTCGGATCTGACAGGCGAGCTTTTGAACTCTGAGGGCTCCGCTCTCGACCAGGGCGCGGTCGGTCGTTAATGGTCTGGCTGACTTGATCGTCTTGATACGTTCTTCGATGAGTGTTTGGTCTCTGCAGCCGTGGCCGGTGTAGAACTTCTGAAGGGTCTTTGGCTGGGCTCTTCGAAGTTTTTCATTGGCCGGCCACTTCTCCAGGAAATCGCAGGCCATCGCTGTGTTGAGGTGGCACAGAACGTCTAAAGCAAGCGGAAAGTATCGTTTCAGGCGAGCCCTGAGCTCATTCGTGTGGCGTTTGATTTCCTCTACTTCATGCCGGCGATCTTCGGTCAACTCGCCCAGGAGGCGGGTCTCTACTGTGTCGGGCTTCCAGGCTTTCATTCGATGCCCAAAGGTGTCGAGGTAACTCCAGAGAGAAAGGGCGTCGGTCGGGTCGTCGACCGCTCCGCTGGTAGTGAATGCCTGCCGATACTCTTTAAGTTTCTTCGGGTTGAGGGGATAGAGCTCTATGAAGTCATGCTTCATCAGGCCAGCGACGAGAGGGCCTTTCTTCTGTTCGAGACATACGGCAACCGGTTTGTCTAAACGTGCGGAGAGTTCCGCAGCCCACTCATCAAGAGACTCCGGCCTCTGTAGCAAGGTAGCGGTTTCAGATTCGCCGGTCATGGACTCGGTGAGGTGATATACATGCTCCTCATCAGCCCAATCAATGCCGATCAATGCTCCATACTGTCGCTTCCAGACTGCTCGTTCATCTTGCCAATTCATGTCGACCTCCTTGGAAAAGAAATGAAACGGTCGAACACGCATGCTCTGACTGTGCGAAATCCTTATAGTAGAATCGTCGATACGTTTTCATCTGAGTGTTCGTTAAGCCAGAGCGCATCGTCCTGTTCGAGAGTCTGCCCATAGTTGTCGTGCAACTGCGCTCGTATGCTCGTAACAGGATGATGCGTGCTCTTTTTCAGAGTGAGACTTTGACAAATTCACAGACGTTGACACCTCTCCCCCAGACCCCCACTCCAGAATAAGAGGAGTGTCTATTGATAAGGAAAAGGAAAGAGGGATAACTATAAGTGCTCGTGCATGCCCGTCAGCTCCGACGTTCGCCCATCAATGGAGACACCGATGCATGATGCTCAACGACGTGAGAGAGTTCGGCCGCAATCTATAGTGCTGTTTTGTATTGCCGCTACTGTGTTGGCAAGGGCAGCGGATACAGACGGCGACTACAGATTCTCTTATTATGCTAACGGTAGAATCTGCGCCGACTCCTTTGGAACACTGGACGGCAGGAATCCAGTTACCGTGCCCCAGGGCAAGGGACAGGAAGACTTCAAGCCGTCGTGGTCGAAGACTGGCGATATGCTGGTTTTCTTCCGCAGGGCAAAGAATGATCCCGTCGTGACTAACTGGAAAACGATCCTCTGCGTGATAAAGACCGACGGCACTGGCTTCCAGATGTTGACCGATGACAAGAACACGAACTTCAATCCGACGTGGACGCGCGACGGCAAGAATGTACCAATCTGGAACCGCAAGCATCCACTGAAGGGACACTTCTTCGTGATGCGGAGCGAGGTGGGAAACAAGCCGGGCCAGGAGGAGGCGATCAGTGATCACTTGGGCGCATTCATGCCTGACCGACGGCAGGATCCTTGTGGAGTGCGCGCACCCGAAACAGGGCTTTGGCTATTACGTGATGACGCCCAAAGCGGGAGGCGATTCCACCTACGAGCGGATCGATGTCGGCGACCTGCTGAAAAAGGGATTGATGTGTCGCATTAGTATTTCCCCGGACGAGAGGAAGATTTGCTTCGGCCATATCGAAGGCCACACATTCAGGGAGACGGGACACGCGCTGTATATTGCTGAGTTCGACGCGCAAGAGCGCCGGGTGTCAAATCCCAGGGTTTTCGCCAACAAGGATTACAAGCCGGCCTGGTTCGCCTATCCGCGTTGGACCAAGGACGGTCAGGCGGTCATGTACCACGCCAACACGGCCGGGAAAGGCAGGCTTTTCCTCTACTCGTTGAAGGACGGTTCGACAAAGAAGGTATCCATGAACGATGACATCGACTACCGGTATCTCCACGGGGAAGATGCGCCGAAATAGAGGGTATTACAGATGAAAGACTCACTTGGGCGTCGCGAGTTTCTCAAGCATGGGGCCATCGCTACGACCGCCATGTCCGTTGCCGGACCGGGCGCGCTGGTTCATGCAGGCGAAAAGGCCAGCATTCCCGTGCGCGTCCTCGGGAAAACCGGTGTGAAGCTGCCGTTGCTTGGATTCGGAGGGGCTGCGTTGCCGGCCGCCTGGGGGAATCCACTGTCGGTTGAGGACCGGGTGAAGTTGGTCCGATATGCTTACAACAAAGGCGTGCGGTTCTTCGACACAGCGGGGAATTATCTGGAGAGCCAGTCGATTCTGGGGAAGGCGCTTAAAGGCATTCGCCAAGACGTCTTCCTCGCCTCAAAGGTGGAGACCACCAACGAGAAGCAGGTTCGCAAAGCCGTTGATAAGGTCCTTGCCGAATTGCAGAGCACCTACCTTGACTTGATCCAGATTCATGGGACGCCGGGGCTGGAGCAAATGAGCGTCAAACAGGCCATGAAGATCCACGCGGAGCTGGTCAAGCTGCGAGACGAAAAGGTGGTGCGCCATGTCGGATTCACGGCCCACTCCTATTTCGACAAAGCTCTGGCGTTGATCAAGACCGGCGGATTCGAACAGTGTATGCTCTCGTACGGTTACATCCCCAGGGGATACAACCAGATGTGGTCTAAGCGTATGACTTGGTTGCGCGACGAATGTGTTGCCCAAGCCCATGAGAGAGAGATGGGGATTGTTGCGATGAAGGTCATCGGGGCGGGCGTCCTCGGCTCGTGGTCCGGCACAATCGCACCGGAGTTGCACAAGAAAGAGATCAGCAAATTGCCGGGAGCGGCAATCCGTTGGGTGTTGAAAGACAAACGGATCGATCATTTGGCAATCGGTATGCGACTCCCCGAGGAAATCGACGCCAATATTGGGATTTTGACCACTGACACAGCCTGCACCAAAGAGGACGAGGCCCTCCTGGCCAAATACAGCTCCAAGGCTATCAGGCGGAAGCCACTGAAGACGTTTCGGATCGACTGAGGCTCGCACCAAATGGTCGAGCAATCGGCTGTTGCCCTAGATGATCGGTGAAAATGCGAAGGGAAGGCGTCGGCGAACAAGGCGCTGCACCGGACGCGTAAACGCACCGGTGAACTTAGGCGTTAGCGATGATGACACCCCTTAACTTTTTGAAGGCTTCGTCTGTCCTTGCCATTCTTGCAGCAATGCTATGCTTGCCCTTCCGCAATCTCCGGGACATAGTCGGCGACGGCGTTCTGATGCCAAGATTATCGGCAAGGAGATTAAGTGAACGATTACGATAAAGATTAAGATGCACTTCATACTCGGTTGGGACCGAAGGCTGCCGTAAGATTTTCAGAGTATCTCCTCTGGCCGCTGAATCTCTCGCGGCTCTCCGCGTCCTTCTGCCTTTGCGTGTGTTCAGTCTGCCGGCCTGGTCTCACAGCGACTCATGATTATTCAGGCAGAAGCCGACTGAACAGGTTAAATCGACGGCTTGAGGTGGCAGTGCAGGCCGAATCGAAGGACCCGACTTGAACATTTTCAACCAGAACATTGCTATCGGCATCCTTACTTTCATCTGCTTCGTCGGGGCAGATGACTGGCCTGCCTACAGGCATGACATTCGCCGCAGCGGCGTAACTGAAGAACGGCTGAAGCTGCCACTCAACCGGATGTGGGCTCTGTCCTCTCTCCAGCAGCCACGTCACGCGTGGGATGAGCCGGGCGTGGAG
>Ga0187827_10008762_pt1 | contig 10875 bp, 8 predicted proteins | sample ETNtaG_39_FD_167969 | JGI IMG/M metagenome (GOLD analysis project Ga0187827, IMG submission 167969) | Marine microbial and viral communities from oxygen minimum zone, Eastern Pacific Ocean - ETNP2014_SV_150_PacBio MetaG (Illumina Assembly) | ecosystem: Environmental > Aquatic > Marine > Hypoxic... | reverse complement strand
CTATCTGGTAATTTGGTCCAGTCGAAAGATTGCTCAAACGCGTAAGCAGCCGAATAAACGGTTGTTTCCTCCCAGTGACGGCCGACCAGCATCAAGCCGATGGGTAGTCCATCCGACTTACCGCACGGCACCGACATGGCCGGGTGGCCGGTGACATTGAATGGACAGGCATTGGAAATATAGAGGAACGCGGTCTCGGCAATTTCCAAAGCCGAGGCTTCTTGTCCCGGAAGGGGTTTGGCTTTCAGCGCCACCGTCGGCAGGAGAAGTAAATCATAGTTGGCCAGCATGGTGTCATAGGCCGCTCGCAGGCGGCGCGCCAGGTTCATCGCCTTGGCATAATAATGCCCGCCACCCGCTTCGATAGCATAGGACCCGAACAAGGCGATAACCTTGAAGGTATCGGGCAATTCGTTGGCTTGCTGGCGCCAGCGAGAGAAAGCGGCGCCAGTTGACGTCATCTGAACGCTGCTGAGATTGGTCATAGCGCCGTTCATAGCCAGTGAATTGACGACGAGACCCTCATTGACGATGGGCGACCAGATGGGCAGTCCCATATGGTGCCACGGAATTGATATATTATCGACCGTGGCACCGAGTTTCTTGAATTTTTTGGCTGCCGCGCGGACCACTGCATTGACGTCTTTCTCCGAATTAAATTGCTCGAAACCCTCTTTGACCACGCCGATCTTCAGATCGGAAATCTCAGTGCCCAAAGCCCCGGTGTATGCGGCAGTTTTCACGTTGCGTTGACGCATGTCATAGCTATCATCACCAGCAATCACCTCCAGCAATAATGCATTGTCGGTCACGCTGGCGGTCATCGGTCCGCAATGATCGACGGTCGCCTCCACCGGCATGATGCCGGTAAAGGGCACCAACCCATGGGTTCCCTTCATGGCATAGATACCGCAATGGGCCGCTGGCATGCGGACAGACCCGCCCTGATCGCAGCCCAGTGCCATGGTCACATCGCCGGCCGCCACTACCGCACCGCTGCCCGACGAAGACCCCCCGGTGGTGTGGGTGGGTTTGTGAGGATTTAAAACCGGTCCGGTTGAACTAGTATGGCTACCGCCCGAAACGCACAGATTTTCGCAGACGGTCTTGCCGGCAATAGTGCCGCCGCTATCCAGGATACGGGTTACCACCGTAGCATCGAATTCGGGCACATAACCTTCCAGCAATGAAGCGCCGTTCATCATCGGTACGCCTGCGACGCAGATATTATCCTTGATGGCGACGCTCTTACCTTTCAGTTTGCCCAGGGCGGCACCTTTGATATCGGTCTTCACGTACCACGCGCCATAGAGATTGTCGTCACCCTCGGGGCGATACCCCGGAGTCCGCGGATAACGCACCGTCGGCACGTCGTCGGGTATTTGGTCGATCAGTTGATAGCCTTCGGCCATCGGCGCCATGAGTGATTGCATATCGGCAAGATACTCGTCGGTAACGGCAAATCCGAGCCTTTCGGCGACGGAACGAAGTTGTTCGATGGAGGGTGTTCTAAAGGTCATGGTTTGCGCCTCCTCAGCTAGGTATTCTTGTGTTTTTCTCTACCAACGAAACAATATTATTTAAAAATGCTACCTGTTCCTTCCGGTACTCATTTTTTTACCATACAATAATCCAGGCTGTCAGGGCGGCGCATATGACCGTGGTGTATTAACAGCCAGATTTCAGTTGTGTATCGGCTATGAAAATGGGTATTTTTAATTGATGACAAAAATTGTTGCAAGTATTAGCTATAAATGTTGAGATAAATAAAACATGGGAGTGATAAAATGACTATTAGTAGACGTACTGTGCTCAGGGGCGGCGCCGCTACGACGGCTGCCTTGTCCACACCTTTCATTTTGAAATCGGCCACCGCCGCTGCCAATACGGTACGGATTGGCGTGCTTCTGGATCTGACCGGACCAATAGGCATTTTCGGGGTCAATAAAAAACGATGTCTCGATCTGGCGGCGGAGGAAATCAACAATGCCGGCGGTTTGCTAGGCAAGAAGGTGGAGTTCGTCACCTACGACGCGCAGGGCAACAATCAGCTCTATGGCCAGTTCGCCGATCAGATGATCCTGCGCGATAAGCTGGATGTGGTGTTCGGGGGCATGACCAGTTCCTCCCGCGAAATCATCCGTCCCAAGTTCCATGACGCCAAGCTGCTGTATTTCTACAATATGCCCTATGAGGGCGGTGTATGCGACCGCAATATATTTATTACCGGCACCACGCCGGGTCAGTTGCTGGCCAACCTGCTTCCAGAGGCCATAAAGAGATTCGGTCCAAAATGCTATTACGTGGGTGTCGATTACAATTTCGGCCATATCTCTCATAAATGGGCAGCCAAGATCTGTCAGGACAGCGGCGGCAAGGTGATCGGCCACGAATTCCACCCCATCGGCGCCAATCAGTTCGGTCCAACCATCCAGAAGATCCAGGCAGCCAAGCCGGACTTCGTGGTGACCAGTCTGATCGCTTCCGATCCGTTCTACGTGCAATGGGCGGCTTCGGGACTTAAAGGCCAAATCGGCTTGGCGTCACAGACTTTCGGTCAGGTTGGCGAGCATTTCCGTTTGCCCAAAGAAGCGGGTGACGGAGTGCTGTGCTGCTTCAATTACGTCGACGAGATCGATTCGGCGGCTAACAAGCAGTTCCTGAGCAAGTTCCGCAAGAAGTTCGGTACCAAGTATGGCTACCTTGGTGACCTGAGCGGCAATTCCTATCAGGGTATTCACACCTATTTTGCCGGCGTTAAAAAGGCCGGTACCACCAAACGTGAAGCGGTCATTAAGGCGCTGGAGTCGGGAATTACCATCGACGGTCCCAGCGGAAAGATTTCCGTAGATCCGACTACCCATCATGCTAATTTCAACATGTATTTGTGGGAGGTTAAGAACCAAACCCTGAATTTGATTCGGAAGTTTGATAGTGTTGCGCCAACCAATCCGGCAGGTCAATGTGACTTGAAGAAGTCGCCGGGCACCAGCAAGCAGTTCGAGCCTAAGATCTAGAAAATATAAGAAAGCGGAGCGTGGCCCGCATGCCTGAACTTTCAACCTGGTATGCGGGTCCCGCTGTGCGGATGTGAAGGCGCTGACGCAGGAGTGGGGATAGCTTGGACTTCGCAGGCATAATCGTTATTCAAGTTTTGTTTGCCGTCGCCAGTCTGGCGCTGATTAGCCTCGGCCTGGCGATTATCTTCGGTATGATGCGGGTAATTAATTTCGCCCATGGTGAATTTCTCATGATGGGCGGTTTTACGACGCTGATGCTGTTCAATGCCGGCGTTAATTTGTGGGTCTCCATGTTTGTTGCCGCGCCCCTGATCGTTGGCGTGTTCGGCCTAGTGGTGGAACGATTGATTGTCCGCCCGCTTTATGGCCGCCTGTTCGAAACTGTCCTGGCGACGTGGGGATTGAGTTTGCTGATGATCGGTATCGCCTCGGTTACCGTCGGGTATTACGAAGCCAGTATGAAGGTTCCTTTCGGCAGTGTGACGATCGGTGACTACACCGAAAGCGGTTATACCTTTTTCGTTATTGGTCTGGCCATCGTGATCCTGATTGGGGCTTATGTTGGGCTGCGCTATACCCAGTTCGGGTTGCTCGCCCGCGGTACCATGCAAAATCCGGAGATGGCGGCTTCCCTCGGGGTAAATATCAGCCGGGTCTATGCGACCACGTTTTTTGTCGGTTCTGCCCTCAGCGGGCTGGCCGGCGCGGTACTGACTCCTTTGGTGAGTGTCAGTCCGGTGATCGGGTTCAGCTATATCGCCCGAGCCTTTATCACCGTAATCGGCGGCGGCGCGGTGGCTTTGACAGGCACCATCACAGCGTCGGGACTGTTCGGCTCGGTCAGCCAGGTGGTGGCCTTTATCACAACCCCGGTAGTCGGCGAAGTGGCTCTCCTGGTTACCGCTATCGTGCTGATCCGGCTAATGCCCGAAGGCATCACCGGCCGCTTCTTGCGGAGGGGATTATGAGTACTATCATCCAGCGGCCGAGCCTGATAGCCATGTTTGCCTTCATGCTGATCTTTTTATTTGCCGTCCCCCAATTTACCGAAATTTATATCATCAACAATCTAACCGTCTTTGCCGTGATGGCGACCATGGCATTGTCGCTGGCCTTGGTCTGGGGCTTCGGCGGCATATTGAGCCTAGGCCATTCGGTGTTTTTTGGTATCGGCGGCTATGCCTACGCCATTGCCGTTCTGAATACTGGCGACAGTACGTTTCCCATCCTGCTGGGTATCCTGCTACCGGTCCTGCTGGCCTGTCTGCTCGGCTATTTCATGTTCTATGGCCGGATCAGCGATATCTATTTAGCGGTCATAACGCTGACCGTCTCGCTCATCTGTTATCATTTGATCGTCAGCACCTCAGGCGGTCAGTGGCGGATCGGAAAGGCAGCAATCGGCGGCTATAACGGCATCCCGGGCTTGCCGCCAATTAATCTGCCAGGCGATCCAAGCCAGCGTCTGGGTTTCGTCGGCAAGTACTACCTCGCTATTGCCGTCATGTTCGCCGCCTATTTCTTTATCCGCTGGCTGTTGGAAACCCGCTTCGGCCGGGTGACGGTGTCGATTCGCGAAAACGAGACTCGCAGCGAATTGCTGGGCTACGACGTCCGGGCCTACAAGCTGGCGGTTTATGCTATCGGTGCCGGTCTGGCTGGCCTGGCCGGTGTCCTTTATGCCAACTGGGGCGGGTTCATCAGCCCGGTCGTGTTCAATATTTTTTTTACCGCGCAAATCATCGTCTGGGTCATGGTCGGCGGTCTCGGCACTCTAGTCGGTCCTATGCTTGCCGCGGTGGCGATACAATATCTGGTCACCGTGCTTGGCGCTGCGGCGACTAGCGAGATCAAGGCGGCGGTTACCATCTTCGGTTTCAAGCTGGAGCTTAAAAATTTTCTCGATTCCAATATCGTGCTAGGCATGATTTTCATTGTCTTCACGCTGTTTATTCCCAAGGGCGTCGTGCCGTTTATCCGCGACCGTATCGAACAGGCTCGGGCGGCGAAAATACATCAACCCGGCGGACCGGACGCGGGACCATGAGCGCGATCCTCGAAACCCAAAATTTGAATAAGCATTTCGGTGGAGTCACCGCCGTCAAAGATGTAAGTTTTGCACTTGCTGAGGGCGAACTGCGCTGCCTGATCGGCCCCAACGGTGCCGGGAAGAGTACTTTTTTCAAAATGCTTTGTGGCCAGCTCAAACCATCCAGTGGCCGGATCATGTTTGCTGCCGCCGATATTACCGGTCATGAACCGCACGATATCGCCCTGGGCGGAATTGGCATCAAGACTCAGGTGCCGAGCGTCTATGACGGCTTGTCAGTGCATGAAAATATCATGCTTTCAGCCTGGCGGACACGAACCAAGGTGGAGGCACGGTCCGCTGCGGACGATTTGTTAACTCAAATTCGGCTTAGCGGCCAGGCAGAGCGGCTGGTTGGCCAACTGTCCCATGGGCAGCGACAATGGGTTGAACTGGCGGTGGTGATTGCCCAGGAGCCGAAGTTGGTTCTCTTCGACGAACCAACCGCTGGCATGACCCTGGATGAAGTGGAAAGTACGGCTGCCCTTATCCGTGACATCAATCAGCGATACGCCTATTCCATGGTCGTGGTCGAGCATGACATGCAGTTTATCCGTATGATTGCCGATACGGTGACGGTTTTCCACCAAGGCAGTATCCTGGCCGAGGATAATGTTGAGAATATTTTACGGAATCCGGTCGTCCGGGATGTTTATTTGGGAAGACAACGAATAGAAGGCATCTAAAGATGTTGGAAATTATTGATCTTTGTGCCGCCTACGGTCGCATTCCGATCCTCAATCGGGTTAACTTCCAGGTTGATCGTGCCGAAGTGATCGGTGTGCTGGGTCATAACGGCATGGGCAAGACCACGCTCATGCGCACGCTGATGGGCTTGATGCCGGCTACCTCAGGCCAGGTTTTGTATCAGGACGAAGAAATTACGCGGGAACCGCCCCACGTCCGGGCCCGTCGCGGCATCGGTTACGTACCTCAGGGGCGCGGCATTTTTCCTCAGTTGACGGTACTCAATAATTTGAAGATCGGTGCCGCCAATGCAGATCGAGATACGGTGGAACGGGTGGTCGAGGGATTGCCGCTTCTAAAACCTCTCTTGAATCGGATGGGTAATGCGCTTTCGGGCGGTGAGCAGCAAATCCTCGCCATAGCCCGCTGCCTATGCGCTGAGCCGCAATTGATTTTGCTGGATGAGCCGACCGAAGGCGTGCAACCGTCCATTGTTGACCAGCTTGAAGATATTTTGACCCATTTGCGCATCAATCTAAGGCTGACCATTGTCCTGGTCGAACAAAATCTCAACTTCGTGGCCGACTTTGCCGATCGCGTGTTGATCATCCAGAAAGGCGCCATCGTCAACGAAATGGTTCCGGGTGCGCTTAAAGACCCCGCCATCATTGACGAATTCGTTGGCATGCGGGCTTAATTTTGTAAGAGAGAATTAACGTGTTTTTGGAGATGTGATCATGTCATTCAAGTTACCTACGACCCGGCAGTTGCAGGAATATGGCGAAGAACTCGGCATGGATCTGACGCCATCCTATGCGGAAGAAATTCGTGAATATATCCAGCCGTTTATCGATGCTTTCAATCTAGTTGGCACCCTGCCCGACCATATGCCCGTAGTTAAATACCCGCGCACCCCGGGCTATCGCCCGGAAGGGGAGGAAAATAGATATGGTGCCTGGTACGTTAAAACTATCATCAAAGGCGCCAAACGCGGCAAGCTGGTCGGGAAAACCATCGCCATCAAGGATACTATCAGCATAGCCGGCGTACCGATGATGAACGGTGCTTCGATACTTGAGGGGTATGTGCCGGATACGGACGCCACCGTTGTCACTCGACTGCTTGATGCCGGCGGCACCATTCTCGGCAAATCAGTATGCGAATATTTTTCCTTTGCCGGCGGCAGCGCCACTAGCGCCACTGGCCCAGTGGAAAGCCCGCGCAATCCGGGCTGCACGCCCGGCGGCTCATCCACCGGCTCAGCCGCTCTGGTGGCTGTTGGTGAGGTAGATATTGCCTTGGGCGGCGACCAGGCGGGTTCAATCCGCATTCCCGCTTCACATAGCGGCGTGGTTGGTATCAAGCCGACTTTTGGATTAGTCCCGTATACGTGCATCATGAGCATTGAGGCGACCATCGATCATGCCGGTCCCCTGACTGCCGATGTGGCTACCAACGCCCTGGCGCTTGAAGTTCTGGCTGGTGATGATGGCCTTGACGGGCGCCAGCGCAATGTCAAAACTGCTCCCTACTGCAAAGAGCTGGGCCAAAGCGTCACGGGGCTTAAGATCGGCGTGATCAAGGAAGGCTTTGGTAATCCAGATTCTGAACCCGGGGTTGACGACCTGGTGCTGAAAGCAGCTAAGAGAATGAAATCCCTGGGGGCTGTGGTTAAAGATATTTCGATATCATGGAATCACTTCGGTGTGCCGATTTGGGCACCGATCACCCTGGAAGGGGCCTATCACGGCGTTTTACTCAATAATGGTGGCGTGAAGAATGTTGGCGGCGTGCATCAGATCTCGCTGATAAAGGCTTTGTCGAATTGGCGTCAGCGAGCTAACGAGATGCCTCATACTATTATCGTATCAATGCTGCTAGCCCATCATTCTGATAAGCAATACGGCGGTATATATTACGCGAAGGCACAAAATCTTCGGCGGCGCCTACGGGATTTTTATGATGCTGGTTTGGCCGAATACGATATGCTGCTGTTGCCGACGACAGCCATGACTACCACTAGAATTCCGGAACCCGATGCTTCCTTATCAGACTACCTCAACCATTGTTGGAGTAACATCACCAATACCTGTCAGTTTAATCTGACCGGTCATCCGGCGATCTCGGTGCCCTGCGGCCTCTTAGAGGACAAGCCCGTCGGCCTCCAATTTGTGGCCAAGCATTGGGACGAAAAGACACTGTACAGGGCGGCAGCGGCCTATGAACAGTCCGGCGATTGGCAGAAAAACCGAGTCTGACCGAAGTGGGCACGAGTCAGGACACCTCCTCACGGCTGTCTAGCCCCCTTTTTATGTACCATTTTGCAGTAGAGTTTCTGGCACCGGTGGTATCATGTTTAGTGACTGATGAGGCCGGATGTGATTGTACTGTTTGAGCCAGGTATTGATTACAAAACAGCGCAATAGTTTAGTACATCGCGATGCCAATTGGCCGGATCGAACAATGCAACAAAAGGTAATTTTAAGAGTAGTTATGACGCTTTTTCATTGCCGGCAAGCAAACTGCCGAATCCCACGATAGCTTGATCGAGATTCATGAGACGAAGCACTTGCCACAAGGTCGCCGTGTTGCTGGTGATCACCGGTTTGCCGAGCTCCTGTTCCAGCTCTGCTAAGAAATCGATGGCGGCGAAATCGGTGCAGGAAATGAAAAGACCGTCCGCCATTTCATCCATGGCGTTACGGCAAAATTCCCGGGCAGTATCCCGGTCGAGACTGTGCAGTTCCCCGCCACGGGTGAATTGCAGTCCTACGATATTGGCAACCCGAATGCCACGAGCTTCCATATAGGCGCGCTCGATTTTGTTTACCTCGTCGATATAGGGCGTTGCCACCGAGACTGTCTGGATGCCCAGCGCCTGCATAGCAGCAATAGCAGCGGATGCTGTTGTCGTTACGGGTAAATTGGTCGCCTTACAGAGGCGGGCGGCAAGTTTTTCATCCCACTCTACACCGTCGATCAGACTACCTGTTGTGCAGCAATAGGCGATAGCGTCTACGTCGGCGTGCAGCAACAGCTCCCCCGCTTGCTCCGTCAGATTGGCCATGGCGCGCAGATCGCCGGGCACGCCCTGCTCCAGCCTCAAGCGTGTGGCATAGACAGCGATACCCGCCGGCGCCATCCGGTTAAACTCGGGCTCCAACGTATTGTTGAGTGAGGGTACGATCACCCCGATCTTGCCACGCGCGCCATACATGCTCAGACTTTCTTGTTCCTAGATGATTGGTTAATGGTCACCAAGCCTGCCCGCCGGTCGGCATTCAACCGCACCGGATCACGGTCGCCCGCGGGCCCGAAGCCGCCGCCGCCCGGCAACTCGAAGCACAATCGTTCGTTGGGACCGATCAGCTGCAGGCCTTTGGGCGCTAGTTTTTTGCCCGACTTGAGATAGAGATTGCCCACGGCGCCGTTGCCGCCGCCTTCCCGTCCTTGGGCTTCCACAGTAGTGCGATCAAACATGGCGAACAGGCCGCAGGGCCGGCCGTCGATGGTGCCCAATTCAATGTTCTGCCCGAAGCCGCCGCGATATTGTCCACCGCCTGCGGAATCAGGCCGCAGTTCCTTCTTCCACACGACGATGGGCGTGTTGTTTTCCACCACCTCAATGGGCATGGCCCGGACTCCACTGGGGAAGGCGGTGGCCGACAGGCCGTCCCGCTGCGGCCGAGCGCCGGTGCCGCCGGCATTGAAGAACAGAACTTCATAGCGGTCCTGCCCCCAATTGTCCCCTTTCTCGATGTTGCTCTCGAAATTGCCGTCGATCTCCGGCCCGCCGCGCAGCTGGATGCCCCATAGGCAGGCCGCCCCTTCCGCCGGTACGAGTTCAGGCGTGATTTGCGCTAGGCAGCCCATGACCACCTCGGGCAGGAACTGGCCGATGATATGGCGGGCGCAGACGGGCCAGGGCCGTTCCACATTAAGGATTGATCCTTTGGGGGCGGAGACTTTAATGGCCGACAACGAGCCTGAATTGTTGGGAATCTGAGGTCCAACGATACAGCGGGCGCCGTAACTGGCGTAGGCGTTGGTGTAATTATAGACGAGATTGACGCCCCGGGTGCTGGCGGCGCTGGAACCCGAAAAATCGAGCCGCACCTCGCCGTCACCAATCTCTAGTGTGCAGACGATATCCGTCGGCGTGCCAAAACAGTCGAGTGTGATGCTATTACGCGCCGTCCCCTGCGGCAGCTTGGCGATTTCCTCTATCATGGAGGTTCGCGAGCGGGTGATGATTTCGTCCCCGATTTTGTCAAGCTCGGTCAACCCGAACTTGTCCAGAGCGGCGAGAAGCGTATCGGCGCTGGCCTCGTTGGCGGCGACATAGGAGAGAATGTCGGCTTCTACCTCTTTCGGCGTTCGCACATTTGCGCGAATGATCTTAAAGAGTACATCGTTGACCCGGCCACCTTCGACCAGCTTCAGCACGGGAATAGCAAGACCCTCCTCGAACACCGATGCCGCGTCGGGTCCCTGGCCGCGGCCGCCGATATCCAGCTGATGGCAGGTGCAGGCGAAGAAGCCGATTAATTCATCTACTCGGAACACAGGTGAGACAATGGTGATGTCATGCAAATGCCCGGACGCCAACCAGGGATCGTTGGTAATCAAATGGTCGCCTGTTGCCAGTTGATCGACGGGTATTTCTTTCAGCATCAACGGCACGGCGGCGGCAGTCGAATTGACGTGCCCCGGGGTGCCGGTTTGCGCCTGAGCAAGCATGCGGCCTTGACGATCAAACAGGGCGGCCGAGAGATCGCTCGAATCCCGAACCACCGGGCTGAAGGCGGTGCGCATCAAGGTACGCGCCTGTTCCTCGACGATGGAAATTAAAATGCTCCAAATAACTTGAAAGCGTATTTCCTGGGCGGGATCAGCCATGGTGCTACCCTTTTTCCAATGCGGTTTGCCGCGTTATAATGATCGGGCCGTCTTCGAAGCAAACTGCTGAAAAGTTTTTCGGAACGCAGATTGTGGTGCCGTCGTCCTTGATCAATCCTGGACCGGTAAAGGACTGACCGGCAGTCATCCCCGTGCGGTTTATAGCGGGGACATCGAGAT
>Ga0187827_10008756_pt1 | contig 10882 bp, 11 predicted proteins | sample ETNtaG_39_FD_167969 | JGI IMG/M metagenome (GOLD analysis project Ga0187827, IMG submission 167969) | Marine microbial and viral communities from oxygen minimum zone, Eastern Pacific Ocean - ETNP2014_SV_150_PacBio MetaG (Illumina Assembly) | ecosystem: Environmental > Aquatic > Marine > Hypoxic... | reverse complement strand
ACATCAATTTTTGGGTGGACAGCAAAGCCTACAATATTGTGGAAATGACACATCATATCTGGCTCGTGGCCATTGTGGATTATATCATCGGCCATATTGAATATCCCGCTTCCTGAAGCAACCAGTTAAACCATGAAAGTTTTAGTTACCGGTAACAACGGTTATGTAGGTACAGTTTTAACGGATGTTCTTATAAAAAAAGGATATTCCGTTACCGGTTTTGATGTGAACTATTTTGAACCGTGTACTCTTGAACCAGTGCGGCAGGATTTCAATCAGGTTGTAAAAGATATCCGGGAAGTTGAAAGCAAAGATTTGTCCGGTTTTGGCGCCATCGTTCATTTGGCGGGACTCTCCAATGATCCTCTTGGTGAACTGAATCCCAGACTGACGGAAGAAATCAATTTCAAGGGAACAGTCAACATAGCCAAATTAGCTAAAAAATCAGGTGTCAAACGCTTCGTGTATGCTTCTTCTCAAAGCATGTATGGTATTTCAGATACGGGAAATGAACTGGATGAGGAAAAGAGCGAAAAAAATCCGGTTACAGCTTACGCCAGAACAAAATGGGAGGCAGAACTGAAACTGAAAACAATGCACAGCAATGATTTTGTGGTGACCTGTTTCCGTCCGTCTACTGTTTTTGGTGCTAGTCCTCGGTTGCGCTGTGATATTGTCTATAACAACCTTGTAGCCTGCGCTTTCACTACGGGGAAAATTGAAATATTAAGTGACGGTTCACCGTGGCGTCCTGTGGTGCACGTGAAAGACGTTTGCCAAGCATTTATTGTCGGATTGGAAGCCTCCTCTGGGCTGGTTGGTGGAAAGGCCTTCAATGTAGGTATTCCTGATGGAAACTTTACCGTTAGAGATCTAGCTGAAGCTGCTCAGCGTTCCGTGCCTGGAAGTGAATTGGTTTTCCTGAATGAACACACCGACCCCAGAACCTACCGAGTGAGTTTCAGGAGGATTTTATCAGAACTGAAAGGACATTTTAAACCGGAGTGGGACTTGGATCGAGGTGGCAAAGAGCTGGTGGAATATTTCAAAAAGGTAAACTTCAAAGAAGAAGATTTTCGCAACCGAAAATGCAACCGTATAAAACAGCTTGAATACCTTCAAGAAAATGGTGAATTGGATGGCGAGTTGAAATGGGCGAAAGCGTAAACTGTAAAACAATCGATTGTTGCAGGATTTCAGGTTCCCGCTATTTGGAAAAAATCCTTGATTTAGGAAAACAGCCTCTGGCCAATTCCTTGAAGAACAACGCAGATAATTGTGAAACTACATTCCCTCTTAGCATATCTTATTGTCCCGATTCGTCCCTCTTGCAGTTGAATGAAACCATTGACAAGAATATTCTATTCGATCACTATGTATGGGTGACCGGTACATCAGCGGTGGCTAGAATCTATGCGGAAAACTTTGCAAAATGCGTGATTGAGATTTCGGGTCTAGATAAAGATGACATGGTTGTTGAGATTGCTTCCAACGACGGCACTTTTTTGAAACCGTTTTTAAAGAAAGGCTATCTTAAGATACTAGGCGTAGATCCGGCCAGGAATGTTGCAGAAACCGCTAATAAGCAGGGTATCAGAACATTGCCTGACTTCTGGTGTTCCGCACTGGCGGAAGAGATCATTTCAGATTATGACCAGGCAAAGGTTGTTATTGCCCGCAATGTAATGCCCCACATGAGTGAACTTTTAGACGTGATTTCGGGTATCGAGCTTATACTACAGAAAGATGGTGTTGGTGTGATTGAATTTCATGATGCGGGGAAAATTCTTGAAGAGTTGCATTATGACTCAATTTACCATGAGCATCTCTGTTATTTTTCAATCCAGTCCATGACCTATCTGCTTAATCGTTTTTCACTCAATCCCTTTCATATAGAAAACAGTCCAATTAGTGGCGGTTCCTGGGTGATTTATTTTTCGAAAGATCACAGACATAAAAGCTCTGAGTTGGAAAATGCTATAAATGAAGAAGTAAATAATAAAGTCAATAAGGTATCTAGCTGGCATGATTTTGCGCACAAAGCAAAAATACATCGCAGAAAAACACTGGATATGCTTAATTCGCTGAATGGAAAAAAAGTTATTGGTTTCGGTTCATCGGCTCGAAGCCAGACATATCTCAATTACTGTGATATAAATATTGATCAAATGGAGGTAATTATAGATAACAATCCTTTAAAACAGGGCTTGTTTGCGCCGGGTTCATCGATACCTATAGTGAATTTTAACCAGGGAATGAGTATGAAACCTGAACTTATATTTATACTGGCATGGAATTTCAGGGATGAAATTGTGAAAGAATGCAGAGCGAATGAATATAAAGGTGAGTTTTTAGTGCCATTTCCCAGCGAACCTTATCATTATAATGGTGAATGAAATTTCGTGAACAAAAATTACAGGGAGTTTATCTAATTGAACCTGAGCCTCATGAAGATAAAAGGGGCATGCTTCGTCGACATTTCTGTCAGCAAGAATTCTCCAAATATGATTTGATGACTGAAATAAAACAATGCAACATATCTGAAAACCAGCGAAAACATACCTTGAGGGGATTTCATTATCAATTACCACCTAATGGTGAAGACAAAGTTATTTCGTGCTTTAAAGGAAGTATCTATGATATTGTAGTTGACTTAAGGAAAGATTCACAAACTTATATGGAGTGGCAATCATTTGAATTCACAGAAAAGGACAGATTAAGTCTTTATGTGCCCATAGGTTGTGCTAATGCTTACCTTACTCTAGAGGATAACACTTGGATATTGTATTACCATTCTGAATTCTTCAATCTGAGTTCAGAAGGTGGTGTTCGGTATAACGATCCTGCTTTTCAGTTTAATTGGCCTGCGGAGCCAGGGGTGATTTCTGAAAAAGACCTAAATATTCAAGACTTTACCATTAATTAAATGAGATTATCATTGGTATTATGAAGGTATTTATAACTGGGTCCACAGGATTTGTCGGCAGGCATGTTATGGCAGAAGTACATGCGTCAGGGCATGATATTCTTGCTTCAACATTAGAGGATGAAAAAAATGAAAATAATCCCAGTAACATCCATTGGCTTTATGGTGATCTTGCGGATCTTGAATCTTTGGAACCGGCAATAATTTCATTCAATCCGGATGTTATTATTCATTTGGCTTGGCAGGGAATTCCTGATTATTCAGCGTCAATTTCGAGAGTGAATCTGAATAATTCCATTGATTTATTTGACTTTATCATAAACAATACAAGCTGCAGGAAAATTTTAGTTTCCGGAAGTTGCTGGGAATACGGGAAAAAACAGGGTGCTTGTAAAGAATCTGACCCAGTAAATATCGACTCCTATTTCACCTGGGCCAAGCATTCGTTAAACCAGTATTTTTCCATAAAGTGTGCTGAAAAAGACGTGGCATTCAACTGGTTCAGGATTTTTTATGTATATGGTCCCGGACAGCGGGAAGGATCACTGATCCCGACATTAATTAAGTCAATTTCAACACAAGAACTTCCCCGGATAAATACACCCTTGTATAAAAACGACTTCGTTTATGTTGAAAACGTTGCCAAAGCATTTGCTAAAGCTGTAGATATCAATCTACCATCTGGTGTGTATAACCTGGGCTCCGGATATGCCACCAGTATATATGATATTTGTCGGATTGTGGAAAAAAATCTGCTGAATTCAGAAACCATCTCAAAACAGGTTTTTGATACTGGGCATCGGGCTGAAACTGTGAATTTCTGGGCGGATATGACTAAAACGATAAAAGCATTGAACGTACTGGGCATTACTCCATTGAAAGAGGGTATAGAATCGTATATCCGATCAAGGAAAATAGCGGTATCAGCATGATAATTTCAAAAACACCTCTTCGAATAAGCTTCGCAGGAGGTGGAACGGATCTGCCTTCATTTTATAGATATAATGAATATGGTGCTGTTCTCAGTACCAGTATCAATAAATATATATATGTAATAATTAAAGAACATAGTTTACTCTTTCCTGAAAGGTTCAGATTTAACTACTCTGAAACTGAACAGGTGGATAATATTGATAAGATAAAAAATCCAATTATTCGAGAATGTTTGAAATTCTTGAATATTGATGAAAAATTATATATTTGCACAGTTGCCGATGCACCAGGATCCTCTGGACTTGGATCATCCAGCACTTTCTGTGTGGGTCTTCTTAATGCCCTCTATTTCTATAAAGGTGAGGTAGTATCAAGAGGTAGGTTGGCGGAGGAAGCGGCTTATATAGAAATAGAAGTATTAGGTAGACCTATGGGAAAACAGGATCATTATGCGGCAGCTTTCGGTGGCCTGAATTTCATAAAATTTCATGCTGATGAAAAAGCCTCTATTCTCCCAATACTAGGATACAAAGAAATTGATTCTTTGCTCTTCCAGAGCTTGTTGACAATGTGGACAGGAACGGAGAGACCTTCAGGATCCATATTATCGGAGCAGGACAAAAACAGTAAGAAAAATTGTAATGTGCTATTAAGGATGCGGGCACAGGCCGAACAGATGTATGAGATGTTGAATGAGAGAGATATCATCATGGAAAATTTTGGTCGGCTGATAAATAAAGGATGGAAGTTGAAGCGTACTCTAGCATCCAACATTTCCAATTCCTCAATAGATGACGCCTACGAAACGGCAATGAACCTTGGTGCTTTTGGCGGCAAGATCTCCGGCGCAGGTGGTGGGGGATTCTTAAATATTATTGTACCAGTGGACAAAAGCAAGGTTATAGCTGATGCACTAATCGCAAAGGGCATGACACCCTTCAAGGTCGCTATGGATACTAGCGGTACCACTGTGAACAGGATCAATTAGCAGATAGTATGACAAAAAGAGTTTTTATCACAGGCAGTGAAAGTTTTGTAGGGAAAGAGTTGATCAAACAGTGTAAACCCACAGAATTTGAGCTTCATGGTTGTGATAATATGGATCCATCCGATTCAAGATTTATAAAAGCTGACATTCGTGAGGAAAACATTTCTGAATTAATACCAATGGGCATTGATGTAATTATTCACTTGGCGGCACTATCCTCCGATCCTCAATGTAGGAACAAGGCTTATGAATGCTTTGACGTTAATGTAATGGGTACCCTAAACCTTATTGAAGCGGCTGAAAAAAGAAAATGTAAACAAATCATATTTGCTTCGAGTGAATGGGTATATGATAATTTTTTGAATGATGAAGAAAAAACTGAGAATTCTATTATCAATATTGCGAATCTCACTTCGGAGTACGCATTATCAAAGTTAGTCAGCGAAGCCAATTTACGTCAGAAGTATCAACATGGATTCTGTGATACAACTATTTTACGTTTCGGAATAATCTATGGCTCACGAAAAAAAAATTGGTCGGCAGTGGAATCCATATTCAATGCAATAAAAAATGAAGATCAGGCAATAGTTGGCTCGCTGAAAACTGGAAGGTGCTTTGTGCATGTTTCTGATATAGTAAAAGGTATCATGAAGTCGATTGGATTGAAGGGGTTTAATATAGTTGGTCTTGAGGGAAGCGAATTGACCACGCTTGATAATGTGATTAAAACCAGTAAAAGGATTCTTGGAAAGGATATTACCATAGTTGAAAAAGATGCTGGGAATATGAGTGTCAGAAGAGTTTCTGCTGATAAGGCAAAAGAGAAGATAAACTGGCAGACTGAAATTGGGCTTGAAGAAGGGCTTAAAGATTTAAATAAAATTCTTTGATTATGCATTGTTATTAAAGGTAGTAGTGCTATAAGTATTATATGGTTGAATTTTTCCAATAAGAACATATCAGATAATGAAAAAGAAAAAAGAAATAATTGAACAAATAATCTGGTTAAGACTTTCACAAATTTTCGTAAATGAGCGCTATAAAAATGGTGATTTTAAAATACCAATTCACCTTGCTATGGGGCATGAGTCACTAGCCGTCGCAGTTGATAGATCAATGAAAAACGATGATAGTCTTATTTTATCCCATAGAAACATCCATTACAACCTGGCTAGAATGGATACCTTAAAAGAAGAAATGGATGAATATTATTTGAAAGATACAGGAATCGCTAATGGTCATCTAGGCTCAATGAATATGTCAAACCCTAAAAGAAATATTGTTTATTCATCAAGTATATTGGGGAATAATTTACCTGTAGCTACAGGTTTTGCTCTTGGCAATAAGTTAAATAAAAAAGATGAAGTTGTTTTTGTAGTTACTGGTGATGGTGCAATTGAGGAAGGATCTTTATGGGAGAGTCTTCTTTTTATGAAAAGTAATAATCTCAACACAGTTATTATTGTGGAAAATAACCAATGGTCGCTGGGAACAAAGATTGAAGAAAGAAGATGTGATATATATTTAGATAAAATTGCAGATTCTCTAGGTATTGATTACACATCATTGCAGGGGAATAATCCTTTTGAATATATAGAAATAGTCAGTTCATGTAGGGCTAAATCTGTTGAAAATAACTGCCCTGTTATTTTAGAGGTTCACTTGACAACACTTGGTTATTGGTATATGGAGACAGAGGAATATCCTGATGGAAAATTTATTAATTATCACGCTGGCCCAGCACCATCAGTAGAAATTAATGATTATCCATTAATTTCTACTTCAAATGAAGATCCATTATTCGTTTTAAAAGAATATTTGACAGAAAAAGAGCTAAATGATATATCTTCCAAATTATTAAAGAAGTTGGAATCAGAACTTGTATGAAATATGTACAATTTGTTAACGTTCAGTTGAAAAAAATTATTGAGAATAAAAAAAACCTTGTTCTTTATGGGCAAAATATTAATGCAGCATCATGTTTAAGTGGATTAACTAAGGGGTTAGGTTCAATTAACCAAGGTTTTACAATAAATACTCCGAATAGTGAAAACACACTTGTTGGGGTTGGATTTGGTCTTATGCTTAATAATATTTCATCTATATTTTTCATGAAACAAATGGATTTTTTGTTATTAGGTATAGATCATTTAGTAAATACTTATAATGTAATAAGGCAAAATGAACCAAAAGCCTCTTTTACTATATTTCCTATTAATGTAGATAGTGGTTATGAAGGTCCGCAATCAGCTTTAAATAATTTTAATGATTTTTGTTCTATTGCTGGTGTAGAAGGATATTCATTTACTAATAAAAAAGATACCCAAAAAATAATATCAGATTATTTGGTTAAACCCGGTTTTAGAATAATGAGTCCAAGTCAGAGACTTTTACAGAATGAAACGATTGATCTTAATGTTTTATATAATGATAACGAGTTTAAGTTTTTTCACTATATGAAAGGCGATGATGTTTCAATAATTTGTTTTAATTATTCTTTGCCATATGGAATTATTCTACATGACATGTTTCAAGAAAAGGACATAAATGCATCATTATTTTCTATAAATACATACTCAAGCTTTGATTATAAATATTTAATTAATGATTTAAGAAGTACCAATAACTTGATAATCATTGATGATACTAAGAGCGCGAACAAATTGAGCGATAAATTTTTAAATGAAATGTATAAATGTTGCAACTTAGATAAAGTGATAATTTTGGACCGAAGGAATGAACAAAATCGGTTCTATCCACGTCATGATAAGCTAGAGATAGATTATTTTTCCGTTCTAAACGAATTAATAAATTAGTATCAAAACACGAGGTTGTTTTGGACTTAATAATCATCTTAATCAAGTAAAAAATATACCGGTTTACCAATAGAAAATTTTGAAAGGAATTTTATAAGAGAAAAATGAATGAATAATATTGAAGAATTCCAACATGAACGCCAGAAGAACATTAATAGAATGGGAGAGGATACTGAGTTGCAAAAAGCCGGACTCGAACTACTCTGCAAAAGTGCAAAATATAACTATTCCTTTGATTTTGACTGGTTGTCACGCCCCATTATTCAGTATCCACAGGATATTATTGCACTCCAAGAAATTATTTGGAATGTCAAACCGGGTTTAATTATTGAAATAGGCATTGCCCATGGGGGTTCATTAATTCTAAGTGCTTCCCTGCTGTCGCTTCTTGATCTTTGTGAGCACGGGGAGGCTACTTTAGCACCTAATCCGAAGCATCCCCGCCGGGTGGTTGCCGTGGATATCGATATCCGAGCTCATAACCGCAAAGCACTGGAGGAGCACCCCCTCTACCCCCGTCTTACGCTTATCGAAGGCTCCTCCACCGATAAACAAATAATTGATCAGGTAAAGAAAGAAGCTGAGGATCATAATAATATCCTTGTCTGCCTTGATTCCAACCACACCCATGATCACGTGCTGGCTGAATTGGAAGCTTACGCCCCTTTGACGAGTCCGGGGAGTTATTGTCTGGTTTTTGATACGGTTATCGAAGACATGCCCGAAAACATGTTTCATGACCGGCCTTGGGGTCCTGGCAATAATCCGAAGACCGCTGTATGGGAATATCTCAAGACCAATTCTGATTTTGAAATAGATAAAAATATCCAACACAAGCTGTTGATTACTGTGGCCCCAGATGGATATTTGAAGCGGGTGAAATAGACTATGGTTTCTATAGTGTATTCCATAGACTAATCAAGGGATATGACATTGGGTGATAAAATAATTTCTTCAATTCGCCACACCGCATTTGTTGTAAGAAATCTTGAGAATTCCTTGAAATTTTATTCTGGTATTTTGGGTTTAGACATATACAAACGTTATACAGAAGAGGGACCTTTTATTGATACTTTAACCGGGATTGAAAACGTAAAGCTGGAATGGGTAAAACTTGTAATTCCTAACGGTGGGCTGATTGAATTGATCCAATATCACTCTTATCCCGATCCTGATTCGTTCTATGAAGCAAATCCAAAACCCTCCAACATAATGGGATGCTCCCATGTTGCTTTAACAGTTAAAGATCTTGAAGCACTTTACACTAATTTGATAGATAACGAATATACTTGCAAATCAAGACCATTGTTAGCACCTAGTGGAAAAGCTAAGATATTATATTGTCATGATCCTGATGGGGCAATCCTCGAGTTAATAGAAGATTTATAGATTGATAATGATAAATAAATCTATATGTTTATGGACAGTAAATTAACAATTATTATCCCCACATTTAATCGCCCACAATTATTGTATCGTCTACTTAAGTACTACGAAAATGTCGATTGCAGAAACAAAATAATTATAGCTGATTCAAGCAATTCATACGATGCCAAGAAAAACTCTGAGAATATTGAATATTTTCATAACAAATTAGACATTCTTTATAAATTATTTCCAAGTGATATAGATGCGTTTTCAAAATGTGCTAAAGCCTTAAATTTAGTTGAATCAAAGTATATAGTTTTCTGCGCAGATAAGGATTTTGTTATTTTTAATAGTGTATTTAAGTGTATTGAATTTTTGGAAAATAATTCTGATTATTCAATGGCCGGCGGAATAATTTATAGTGTATATTTTTCTTGGTTAAACAAGTTTAATTGTTTGCCAAATCTTATCAAAATTAATAGAAAAGGTTTAAATATTTTTTCGCCTAATAGTAACTATGATCAGGAAAGACCAGATGTGCGTCTAAAACAATTTATTCGGAACTCATATTCAACTTTTTATGCCGTTCATCGAAAAGATTCAATATTGAATAATTTGAATTTAGTCGTAAAGTATACTCAGGATCATAAATTTTTTGAGTTATTATTAAACTGCATTAGTATTGTACAAGGAAAATTCAAATGCTTTGATATTCTGTACCAGGTGCGTCAAGTAAAACATAGTATATCGGGTTCAAAACAAAGGGAAAATAAATGGAATAGAATATTTGAGTCTGGTGTTTTTGAATCTCGATATGAAAGATTTATTGATTGCTTATCAGGAGAATTAGTTAAAAAAACAGGGATGCATCCGGTGGAAGCACGCAGCGTTGCTAAAGAGGCTGTTGATATTAAAATTGTGCCCATAAAAGACAGTTTTAAAAGAATGATGGAATATAAAAGATTGCAAGATAAAGATTTAAGTCTCATTCACAAATTTTATAAACTTATTGTATGGAGGATAAATCTCTTAAAGGTTGTGTTACCTATTGTAATGCGGTTAGCACTTTCTGGCAATCGAACAAAAGATATAATTCGATTTCCTATCAAAACTTTCCGGCAAGTACTATCTGAGCAAAACGATTATGATAGATTTAATACAAATGGTAACGCATTGCGTATTGACAGTGTGCTTAACTCTAAATCCCCATATCATGCTGACTTGATGCCCATTTACAATATTGTAAAGCGTTATCCGGATGGGATCGAGGCTCCTTTAAATAAGGTAATTCCTCATCAAAGTTGCACTAATAAGTTGAATTCACGATAAAGGATTTAGCTCGATGATGAAAGACAACCTCCACAGCCATTATTAAACCATGCAGTTTCCCACATCACACAAATCTTGAGACTTTTACTTAATTCTGTGTTTAATAGGAAAGCGGATGAAAAGAAAAAGTTTGTAATCCCTCAGGAATCCCAATGGATTTCAATCACAGTTTGATTCTATGAAAGAAATATCTTTTTCGGCTCCAGATATAACAGCAAACGATATATCTAAGGTTCGTGATGTGATTAAGAGTGGGTGGCTGGTTCATGGCAAGTATTCTTTTCATCTAGAAAATCTTTTTTGTGATTTAACTAGAGCCAAATTTGCCACGACAGTTTCGAACTGCACTGCCGGGTTGCACCTTTCTTGTATCGCTGCTGGCTTTGGCGTTGGGGATGAGGTGATCGTGCCGGCTCAGACTCACGTTGCGACCGCTCATGCCGTTGAGTATACCGGTGCCAGGGTAGTGTTTGTAGATGTGGACCCAATCACTGGAAATATCACAGTAGAAGAGATGAAAAA
>Ga0187827_10008753_pt1 | contig 10884 bp, 10 predicted proteins | sample ETNtaG_39_FD_167969 | JGI IMG/M metagenome (GOLD analysis project Ga0187827, IMG submission 167969) | Marine microbial and viral communities from oxygen minimum zone, Eastern Pacific Ocean - ETNP2014_SV_150_PacBio MetaG (Illumina Assembly) | ecosystem: Environmental > Aquatic > Marine > Hypoxic... | reverse complement strand
AGAAAGCACATCGCTTCCATAATTGAGCAATTTTTCAAAACGTTGTCTAATCAAGCCCAATTTATTACAAATTTTCCTGGAGATCCTTTTGAGAATTTTTTATATGCTTGTGGAGCATTTTCAATAGTTGATCGGTGAGTAATTAATGAATCAAGAGGGACTTTTCTTTTAGCCGTAAAATTAATAGATTCTTTTAATCCAGAAGTGGAAAAAGTCCAAGAACCAAATATAGTTAAATGTTTATGAATGATATGCTCTGAAGGTTTATAAGTAACTTCTCCTCCTTCACCCACTAAGCAAGTTTTACCAAAAATACGTGTTGATTCAACAGCTTCTATTCTAGTATTGTTGAGTCCTACAGCTTCTAAAGAGTAATCGGCTCCAAATCCATTTGTAATATCTTTAATTTGAGTCGGACTGTTTTCAGAACTTGCATCTACTAATTTCCAAGCTCCTGCTTTTTTTGCGATTTCTAGTCGTTCTTTGGAGATATCTACCGCGATTACTCTAGCTCCCATCTCTTGGCCGAACATAGTTGCGGCAAGTCCAACTGGACCTTGACCAAAAATAGCAATTGTTTCTGATTTAGATATGGAAAGTTTTTTTAGGGCATGAAAAGCAGTACTTGCACCACACGCTAGATAAGCTCCTATTTCAAATGTAAGTACTTTTGGAAGTTTCACACAGGTTGATTGATGGGCAATCATATAGTCACCATGTCCTCCATGCATTGATCCTCCATAGTATTCTTTTTTTTCGGATATCTGGCAAAGTTGTTGCCAACCTGAAATACAATAGTTACATTCTTTACAGCCTTCATAGTGATGTTGTACTATTCGATCTCCTACAGTTAATCCCTTAACATTCTTTCCAATATCTACAATTTCTCCACAAGGTTCATGACCTGGTCTTCTAAGTTCACCATTATGTGTGAGGGATAAATCGGATCTATATCTAGCAAAATCTGATCCACAAAGACCAGATGAACGCAACTTAATTAACACCTGGTCTGGACCAGGATTTATATCAGGATAATCTATTACCTCTGCAATGTTATTCCCTCTAAATACTAATCCACGCAACTTATTTCTCCTATAAATTTATATTTAAATATGTAGATATTTTACAATAAATGCAGACATTAACAATCATAGAAGTGAGTAGTTTATAGGGGGAGGAAGCGACTACTATTCTAATTAGGGTAACAGGTCAGAGCGTTGAAATTTTTATTTTAAGGAGGTAACAAATGTATAACCCCGAAACCGGAGAGGTGACAGAGGAAGGGAAACCTATTGGTTATGGGTTTGGATCTGAACCAACAACATGGTACAAGAAGGTTAGACGAACAATAATCGAAGAGGAAGAAATAGGTATAAAGAAATAAATCCTAGTTGATTCCCCCAAACTTTTACAAAAATCGATTAACTCAGTATTTCTTTAATCTCAAATAAATCAGGCATAGACTCTTGAGAACCTTTACGAGATACAGATAATGCAGCGGCGGCAGAAGCAAATTTAACACTTGTTACTAAACTAGATCCTGTAGATAAAGATGAAGCTAAAGCACCATTAAATGCATCTCCGGCTGCAACTGAAGCAACGACATTTACTTTATAAGACTTTATATGCCCTATGAAATCTTCTGAGTGTAGCCACGAACCCCGATCATCAAGTGTAATAATCACATTTTTAGGGCCCAGAGATGATATATATTCTGCAGACTTTTTTGCGTCTTCGAGTGAAGTTATCGAAATTCCAGATAAATATTCAGCTTCTATTTCATTTGGTGTAATTATATCTACATAATCGTAAAAGTTTTCTGGAACGATTTTATTAGGGCTTGGATCGAGGATAGTAATCATATTATTACTTTTTGCAATTTTCAAACTTTGAAACGTAACATCCAAAGGTATTTCTTGTTGTGCTAGGAGTATTGACGAAGATTTAGATAATTTCTTTATACTATCTATCTGTTTTTGATTGAAAATTTCATTAGCACCATAAACTGGATTAACTGAATTTTGTCCATCAGGTAATAAAATAATTATTGCGATACCAGAAGAAACAGATTTTTTTACTTCTATATTTTCTACATTAATTCTTTGTTCACTCAAATAAGAAATTAGATCTTTACCGAAAATATCATCTCCAATAGATGAAATTAAGTAAATCTCTTTATCTGATTTTGAAGACTTAATTGCTGATACAGCCTGATTACCGGCCTTACCACCAGGATTTGTATAAAAGGAATCTCCTTCAAATGTTTCTCCAACCTCTGGTACTCTATTCGTATGAATATTTAAGTCCATATTTAAAGCACCTAAAACTACAATATTTTTATCTGTTTGCATTTTGTTTAAAAAACTTTTCATATTAGAAACACCGTTATGGCGTTGAGATTTTTAGGGTGATTGTGGCAATGGGGTGAAATGTACATCAATTAAAGAGCAAGCACCCAACGCTGACGGGTTGAAAGCGTCATTGATTGTCCCATTGCCTATTCTATTTTACCTTGTTGTTGTGCAACTGGCCGCCCAGCGTGTTGGTCGTTGGTTATTAAGGTATAAATATCTTTGCCAAGGAGAGGGTCGGGGGTTCGAATCCCCTCTTCCGCTCCATTCGTAAATCAAACAGGCATAGACCTGCCAGTAATACTTCTCCCTATCGATGCACCGTCCTCCCCTAAACACGATATTATTCGGACTCCCCAATCCAAAAGAAATTGTATATTCTCTTTTTCGCTAAGTGATTTATCGTGCCAACAACCTAAAAAAAATAAACCATTATCATCACAGGCTTTTTTTATCGCGTGACGAGCATTTTCAAGTTCTACGGGATACGGAGGGTCATGGGTGTCTTCTTCATAATCGTACGACATTCCCATATCAACTGGACCCCATTCAGCAAAAGCAAGTCCGGGCGTAGAAGCTATATGGTCAGCATTAGCGACGCATTCCCTGCTCTCAAGTTTTAGCCCTAGTAATAGTTCACCATCCGGATTCAACGGCCATGGATCCGCGACCTTAACGTAATCCCTGCTGTCTATACCCCATATTTCAGATGGTAAACCCTGGCCTCCTGCTCCCCGCTGGCCTTCGCTCAAACCATTTCCGACACCTATAGTCTGAAACGGATACCTACAGGATTCAACAAATGCCCTCACAGCATCCGCTTGCCTCGCGTGGGTGTGAAGGATACCGTGCACACCTGCGGACAATACCTGGCGAACCTGCCAAGCGTTTGCATGCACTTCGCTTACAGTTCTTGCATTTGAAGGAAGAGTAGATATAACGGTAGGCGTACGGTGTCCACTGCGGGTCGGTCCACCATCAACTAAACCACGCATGAAATTTGTAAGGCCCGTTATATCAAAAGAATAATGCTCAAAGTCAGTTACCAAAAAATCGGCCCAGGTCTTCGACTGTTCCAACCCGTTTTCGTATGTAAGTTCACCAACTACCGAGCAATAAAGAATCTCTCCCTGCTCAAGGAGTTCGATACATCTATTTATCCTTTTCTTTACCATTCTTTTCCTCGGAAATTTCCGTGCAGTTTAAGTAGAAAATAAATTCCTCTCCGCATAATCTATGTATTGAGTATTTCCAATAGAAGACATAACTAATTTTTGTTGAAAGATTTCTCCATTATCAGCATACTCGCTTGTAAATTCTTCAGTGTTTACTTTTATGTGTTCTGGGTCGATGCCATTTGATAATGCTTCGAAGATAGGCCTACCATCAAAAGGGGTATCTGTCTTTAGCCCAATCAGTTGCATTATGGTAGGAGTTAAATCCACGTTACCAGTTGGAGTACAACAAACTAGACCTTTTTTAAAACTAGGGCCAAATGCTCCAAATACATTATTCATTTCATGTTTGCTGATTGACCCATGTGTGCCTAGTCCTACATCTCCGCTTGAACTGTAAATCATACCTTTATAACCAGCTTTATTTTTTTCTGAATTCCACTGAAAAGACATTGTTATATCTGGACAGCGAGAACCTTCTATTCCAATCAGTTCTGCTGGCAATAAACCCTCGATATTACCTACATTTGAAGAACAAAACATAGGTCCACACCAATCAAATTTCATCAAAGCTCTTGCTAATTTCGTTGCAAGCGTAATATTGGAATTTTCAACATAAAAAAGTACTGTACCTCCATTTGGAGCTATAAGAATTTTTTTATCGTGTTCGTTATCTAGTAGACCTACTTTTATTAATTCTCTCTTTATATCAATAACCCCTTGGATAGTCGAATAACCATGATCAGAAATTATTATTATGTCCGTATCTTTAGAATTTTCATTTTTGCGTACATCATTTACCAAATCAGCAAAATATGCATCAGCATATTTAATCGCCTGATTCCCGATTTCGTACCCAACACCATCTGCATGATGTGATTTATCAGGCTCTGAAAACCAAATAAGGCCAACCAAAGGATTTATTTCGGGGATGAAATATTTGGTCATAACATCAACGCAACGCTTTAATCTTTTCTCATTTGGAATATCTTCTTCAGGCCAATCGCCAAACATTGAATCCAATTTTCTCCCCAATGAATAAGGTAGAGTAAATTCAGGATTGACAACTGCCCCTCCATTCCTATGGGCATTTGGGTTTTGGAGGAACGAATTTCCTGTTGTCCCCGCTCCTATCGCGACGAATTTTTCTCCAAAATCGTTCAATATATCTCCAAGATTTTTTACATACAAGACCTCTCCCAATTTTTCTCGTACGTTTTCAAGGTCGGGTTGCATTACCGAAAAAACTAAACTAGGATCAAAATCTCTCATCATGACAGTGTTTGCCGCTATGCCATGAGAACCTGGGTATCTTCCTGAAAACATCGATGTAGAATTGATTCTCGTAACAGAGGGATAAACAGCATGATGATTAGTAAAAATAACGCCTTCATTTAAGTAGCCATATAAATTTGGCATTAAATCTTCATTTATTTGGCTAGGCTGTAACCCGTCAAACGATACTACTAAAACTTTCATATTTACATCATAAATAATTTATCGGATAATCACATTAATCTTGACTGTAGAGTCCTCACAAAAAAGTGGGGGCTTTTCGTTAAACAAACAATTAAACCATAATTAGACAAACAAGCACCGTTACAAACAAATAGCGTTATTGCCGCTGAATATCATGTCTTATGGCATTGGATAACGAAACATGCTATGTAACCCATTTTGGAGTTCTTCCGTGTTTTTTTAACAGTTCTGCAGTCTCTTTTATTATGATGTCGTTGACGTCTATCATGTCACTAACATCTTCCAACATAAATTTACCTGATGACCTTACTTTAGAGCAGGCAGCAGCATATGCTTTGGTTACTTTTGGGTTCAATGGTTCTCCAGGCAAACCCATCGATTGAGCTATATCTTCAGGACCCCCAGCAAAAAAGCTTATTCCATCCACTTTCAAGATACTATCAAGATTATTGAATGCGGTAATACTTTCTAGTTGTGGAATTATTAATGTGTTTTTATTAATAAATTCATAAAGATTTTTACGATTATCCATACTAGCATCCTGTACTTGCATGACGGTCCTTAAACTAGTAGAACTTCGTATTCCAATGGGGCCAAAATAAGTGTATTTAACAAAAGTTTCAGCTTCTTTGGCAGTTTGTAAATCAGGTATTTGAATAACATTAGCGCCCCTATCAAGGTAATTCAGAATAGTCGTTCTTTCACCATCTGGAATACGGATCATAGTAGTTAAACCAAACCCTTGAGATAATCGGCAGTATTTCTCTATTTCAGGTAAGGTAAATGGTGAATGCTGTGCATCTAAATACACATAATCTAATCCCATAAGTCCTGCTATTTCAATAACTTCTTCAGTGGAATTGGATATACGTATCCCAAGTGATATCTCATTATTATTAGCTCTATAAAGTATTTTATTTTGAATCTTTTCAGTCATGTTTTTTCTAACCCTTATTCTATTTTGAATCTATGTAATATCTTCCAATATCAAGAGATTCAAGTCCTAATAAATATGTGTTTCCCTTTGAATCTGTAAAGGTTTCATGTGGTTGAATTTGAGTGATCTAATTAATTTGTTCTAGTTTGTCTTCGTCAGGTTCATAACCTAAACCTGGATTATCACTTAAATAAAAATGCCCATTCTTAATTTCATAAGGCTCTTTTAAATATTTATTATGTTCCGAAATTAAAGTAAGAGCATGTTCTAGTCTATAAAAATTCGGAATCGTACTCATTACATGTGCAGCAGCTATCAATTCTATTGGACCACCCGGAATAACATGAGGAGACACTGGAATATAATAGGATTCAGCCATTGTGGATATTTTTTTTATTTCGGATATACCACCCGTCCATACGGTGTCAGGCATAATGTAATCTGCCAAGTTGTTTTGAAAAATTGGCAGAAAATCAGACCTAGTGTAAAGTCTTTCTCCTACACAAATAGGAGCATTTGTACTTTCTTTGACCTGTTTCAGTGCGTCAACTCCTTCCGGAGGTAAAGGTTCTTCAAACCAAGCTATGTTAGATTGCTCAAACAAATTATTAGATAAGCGAATAGCATTTGGAACATTATAGTGACCATGAGCATCTATCAGTATTTCAAAAGATGGCCCAACAACCTCTCTCACCGCAGCCACTATGTCATATCCCTGCTGCTCACCTTCTTGCGATATAAACCCGTCTTGATACATTGTATGATAGGGGGTCATTTCCAGAAAAGGATCTAATTTACACGCCTCGTAATTTTTGTCCAGCAAATTTTTTTTAGCTGCATTAGCATAATCTTCAGGAGTGTGGCAATCAATAAACCATACATTGCAATAAAGTCTCAATGAATCACGATATCTTCCACCAAGCAAATCATAAATAGGCATATTTGCGACCCTGCCCTTGATGTCCCAAAGTGCAATATCAAAACCTGCCGTCAATGACGTGGTAAAACCTGTGGATCCCATATATGAAAACAATCGAAATAATTTGTTCCATAATCTATCAATATCCATAGGATTTTCACCTACAAATTGGCTTTCAACTTCACTAACAGCTGTTGCCATTAATTTTTCAGAGATAGCTGCTGAATTTCCTATTTCCCCCCAACCAGTTACACCTTCATCTGTCTCAATTTTAAGAAATAACCATTTTTCATTGGTTCCAGTTAAAGCAGGACCGGAACCAAGAGAATATGGAGCTGCAAAAGTTGAGATTTTAGTTATTTTCATAATTCTCCTATTTATTAAAATAAGTTCACAAAATATTTAGAGTTTAGTCACGCTTTTTTGCTAAAAATATACCATAAAGTCCTTCGTAAGATAGACAATCGAATTGTTAAATACAACCATCTAAAGAGACCTACGGACGAATACGGGGAGTTGTTAATGTTAGCCTAAAAGTTTAGAGAGGTATTGTTAAAACCGGAAAAGACAGTAACAATACCAGAATAGTTGACAAAAATTAGTGCTACCTTATCCTTACAAATTTCTTTGCTCTTTTCGCACTATTACCCCTAGCTTTTCTCAATTCAGCAGTATAAATATTACCTTTAGAATCTAACGTAATACCGTGTGCTTCAACATATTCACCTCTAAATCTTGAAACAAGTTCCCCTGATTCAGTAAAAATTGACACTCCTGGATCCCTAGGTGTGCCATTTTCTAAACCACCCTGCTCTGCAATGTAAACCAAGTTCTCCCTATCACAATAAACACCTCCTGGGAAATTCAGGTTTGTCCAACTGTCTATATAGTTCCCATCATGATCGAAAATTTGCATACGATCATTATGTCTATCACAAACGAATATTCTGTCCTTCGAATCTATATCTAGATTATGGACTAACGAAAATTCTCCATCGCCAGTTCCGGGTGACCCCCAAGATATTTCCTTTTCTCCATTAGGATTGAATTTGTGTACCTGTCTATTTCCGTATCCGTCCGCAACAAATATATTACCGGTAGATGACACGGAAACTCCACCTGGCATAGAAAAAGGATTTGCAAGAAAAGCATGATCTGGATGCATTCCGTGTGGTGTTACTGAAGCACTTGACCAACCCTTTTCACCCAATTTAAGTAATTCTTCACCATATTTCGTATGTTTAACTACAACATGCAGTTGACGGTCTGTAGTCCACACATTATCCTCGGAATCTACAAAGATACCATGTGTTTCTAAAAATTCATGTTCGCCCCATGAGGTTACAAAATCACCAGATTCTGCCTCAAAAACGATAACAGGATGCTTATCTCTGTTAAAAACGTATATCCTATCATCAGAATCTGCAGCAACGTCAGTTACACCTATGCCCGACCATCCCAGACCATTTGCGTCTATTAATGGAACTTCTTTTACGCCTCCTTTACCCTCTGGATTAGTACCTGCCCAACCTTCCCCCAAAGTCCATCCTTCCGGTATGTTAGGCCATGAATCGTCTAATTCGTACCGGTAATCTCCATATCCAACTACTGACATATCATTACTCCTTATATTTTTTTTCAAAAGAACAAATATATATTAAAAATTCAACATCTATACGTTTTATAACCTCCAATGTACGTGCCTAATCGAAATTCATCGTATTCACATCCTAATCGGAAATGGTAATTTGGTAAGATATCCATAAAAAAACATGTTAAATTTTTTAAATATCTTCACGAAGAATGGAACTGTGCATTTAAACCCAACCATACTCTGCCTTATCAAGTCAAACCGTAGCAATGTCTACCCAAATCAACTCCGTTTACACAAAAGTAAGCCATGAAAATAACATCCATTAGTGCTGTATACCCAAATTACAAGCACACGGTTCGATCTTGGCGCAGCCATCTTTGGCAAATAGTAATAAAAGTGGAAACGGATACGGGTCACGTCGGATGGGGATCTGGAGGAGGGGGTATGGCTTCACTCCAAATAGTAAACGGTCACTTTTCTGAAATTATTATAAATCGGGAAATTAATTCCATCGAGGACATCTCTGACACATGGGATTTTCTTTATCAGGAATCGATCCCTTATGGACGAAAGGGTATAGCCATAATGGCTCTCAGCGGAGTTGACTTGGCCCTATATGACGTCCTTGGAAAAGCTCAATCTAAACCAGTTGCCGAGCTATTGGGAACCATTAACAAACACACTATTAGGTGCTACGCAACTGGTCCAGATACCGATTGGTATGCAGAAATGGGCTTCTCTGCGCAAAAATTGTCTCATAGATGGACTGGGGAGAAATCAATTGACGAAGCTGTTAATTCAGCGAGCAACGCCAGAGCAATACTGGGACCAGATGCAAAAATTATGTTCGACGTATACATGTCATGGAACGTAAATGTAACTTTACAAATGTCAAAGATTCTAGCGGACTTAAACATTTATTGGTTTGAGGATGTCCTTACCCCAGACGAACTAAAAAAAATCAGTGAACTACGAATGAAAATTAAACCTATAAACATGGCGGGTGGTGAACACGAATTCACGGAACACGGGTTCGGTGATATCGCAAGAGCAGGTTCTTATGATATATGGCAACCTGATATAACATGGTGTGGAGGAATAACGGCGGGTATACGTATTATGGACATCGCCAAGACTGTTAACGCCATAGTAGTGCCACATCGTGGCGGTGAACCATGGGGTTTGCACCTGATAGCAGCTTCAGAGTGTAAAAATTTCGCCGAATTGGTGATGGGTTCCAGAACAACCCCTAATGATGAAATGTGGCTAGCAGGACCCGAGCCGTCAGACGGTCACTTGGAACTCAACGACAAAAGCGGTTTCGGAGTAAATCCAAATTTTGAACTTCTTTAAATAAAACTCATTTGAACGTCTCAAGGACCTTAGGTAAAACGCGAATTAGTTCATAAGTGGAGGCGTCGAAATCGATTGAAATAACGAACATACTCCGAGAAAAAGACAGTAATATATTTACCAAATAGAAGGAACGAACATCGAAACTTTATATACTATTAAATTATGCGTTCTAAAGTAACAAAATTACTGGATTCAACAAATGCTCACGTAATAAATTGGAAATGGACTAGCGTGTGGATTTTTATAGTGATCGGAACCATAAGCTCTGGGTTCCTTTTAAGTAGACTGGATAGTTTGTTGAGTTCCTCCTATGACTATTATTACGACTGGTCAAAACTTCCTTAAACTTGCTGGATAACCCATTCACATGCAAATTCTGCCCTTGTGATAGATTGCTAAAATTATCTCTCCTAATTGCAACGGAGCCCATACTAACTGCAATTTTTAGGCTCCTTATTACTCAGGGCTAAACTCTATAACAAAACGTTTGGGCAGTAGTATTGAAGTCACGGTTAGGGTTTAAGTATTTCTATATAATGGCGAGATTATGAGAATTTGGAAAATATACACCGTAGCCCTTTCTTTATTATTCCTGTCCTATGTTTTTTGGAATGAAACTTATGCTTTTGAATTAGGAAAACGAGTTGATAGCAATAGGAGTTTAATATCTTGGCATGGAGCGAGGCCTCACCTAGCTTGTGTTGAAGGTGAAAAGTATGAACATCGACCGGTTTCACCTTTTAAATTGACTGACTGAATCGTTTCAAAAACCCATTCGAGGTAAAAATTCAAAAAGGAAATCTGAAACAACTTTGTTTAATGGACATGTTTTACGACTGTATATTGCTTGACTATACAAGTATGGCACAATATCCTATGGCTCAATATTAAACAAATTCGCAACTCCTATTTGGGCATTGCGAAGAGTGTTTGTTCTGTTAAACTTTCGCCTTTCTCCAAATACGGAGAAACCAGAAAGTTGGAACGTGCATGTAGTTACAGATTACCGGGGCAAGGCCCCAGGAGGGACTATATTGATTAGTCACAAGATAACCAGGCTTTTGTTCCTAGCC
>Ga0187827_10008751_pt1 | contig 10885 bp, 13 predicted proteins | sample ETNtaG_39_FD_167969 | JGI IMG/M metagenome (GOLD analysis project Ga0187827, IMG submission 167969) | Marine microbial and viral communities from oxygen minimum zone, Eastern Pacific Ocean - ETNP2014_SV_150_PacBio MetaG (Illumina Assembly) | ecosystem: Environmental > Aquatic > Marine > Hypoxic... | reverse complement strand
TAGCTGGTTTTGCGGGATCAACTGCTGATGCACTAACTTTATTTGAAAGATTAGAAGCAAAATTAGAAAAACACGCCGGAAATTTAACCAGGGCAGCTGTTGAATTAGCGAAAGATTGGAGAACCGACAAATACCTTAGAAGACTTGAGGCGTTAATGGCAATAGCAGATAAAGAAAAAAGTTTCATTATTTCTGGTACCGGAGATGTTTTGGAACCCGAAGATGGAATTATTGGAATAGGATCTGGTGGTAATTTTGCCCTTGCTGCTGCAAAAGTTTTAATGGAATCCAAACTCACAGCGGAAGAAATAGCAAAAAAAGCAATATCTGTAGCTGCAGAAATTTGTGTGTATACTAATAACAATATTACTGTTGAAAAGATTTAATGGAAAAATCCAATATTACGAGTTTCAAGCCTAAGGAAATTAAGGAGAACGTAGATCAAAGTTCTAATGTAACTTCTTTATCTCCGCGAGAAATTGTATCTGAATTAGATAGATATGTAATTGGACAGAAGCAAGCAAAGAGAGCTGTTGCAATTGCCTTAAGAAACAGATGGAGACGTCAAGCATTAACAAATGAAATGAAAGATGAAGTTTTACCAAAAAATATTTTAATGATCGGGCCAACAGGAGTTGGTAAAACCGAAATTTCCAGAAGATTATCGAAATTAGCTGAGGCTCCTTTTATTAAAGTAGAAGCTACAAGATTTACCGAAGTTGGATATGTAGGAAGAGACGTAGAACAAATCATAAGAGATCTTCTTGAAATCGCAATAGCAATGGAAAAAGTAAAAAAAAGAAAAGAAGTTTTTGCAAAAGCACAACAAGCCGCGGAGGAAAGAGTTCTAGAGGCAATGGTTGGAAACAAAGCCAGCATTGCGACCCAAGAAAGTTTTAGAAAAAGATTGAGAAACGGAGATTTGGATAAAAATGAAATAGAAATTGATGTACATGACAGTCCCTCGATGCCAAGTTTTGAAATACCAGGGATGCCAGGTGCAAATGTCGGTATGGTAAATATTGGAGAAATGCTTGGAAAAACAATGGGGAAAAAACCTAAAAAGAAAAAAATGACCGTAAAAGAATCTCATGAAATTTTAATTGCAGAAGAATCTGATAAATTAATTGAACAAGATAAAATTGTTAAATCAGCAAAAGTTTCTACCGAAAATAATGGAATAGTTTTTTTAGATGAAATTGACAAAGTATCTGCTCGAAGTGATAGAATTGGAGGAGATGTATCGAGAGAAGGTGTTCAAAGAGATCTATTACCTTTGATCGAGGGAACGACCGTTAGCACGAAATATGGAACAATTAAAACTGATCATATTTTATTTATTGCTTCAGGAGCATTCCAGCTAGCAAAACCCTCAGATCTTTTGCCTGAACTTCAGGGCAGACTTCCCATAAGGGTAGAGTTAAATGCTTTAACAAGTGAGGATTTTAAAAAAATTCTAAGAGAGCCTGATAATAGTTTAATTAAACAATATAAAGCTTTGTTGAAAACTGAAAAAATTAATCTTGAATTTACTGATGATGGAATTGAGACCATTGCAGAACTGGCTACAGAAGTTAATTCCAGTGTAGAAAATATAGGGGCTAGAAGACTGCACACTATTATAGAAAAAGTCCTAGATGAAATAAGTTTTACTGCCACAGACAGAAGTGGTGAAAAAATTATTATCGATAAAAAATATGTTCAGAAAAACCTGGGTGAATTAGTTAAAGACACTGATTTGTCAAAATTTATTCTATAACTTCTTTAGAAATATATAAAGTGCACCTCCGCCACCATCTTTTATTTCTGCTTTTGATATACTCTTAATTTTACTTTTAATTTTTAAGTTAGCATTTATATAATCGGGTACCGAATTTTTTAATATATTTAAATCTTTGGAAACATATGGATTATTACTAATTTTAGATCTTAAACCTTTGCCTGTTATAACTATAATCTTCTCAACGCCTTCCATAAAGTATTTATCAATAAGTATTTCGATTTTTTTATTAGCCTCATCTAAAGATAGGCCATGTAAATCAACTTTTCTAATTTTTTGTGTAGATGCTTTTTTTTGATCTAAATAATAATCCTTGTTTTCAATTTTTTCTTTGCTTGAAGTAAATTCTCTCCATACTTTAATATCTTCTGGTGCGATTTTTTTATTCAAATTAAACTTGGGTTTCTACTAAATACCAGTTTGGATTGCTGCTCCACATGTTCTTTGAAAATTTCCAAACATCTTTTACCGTTTTAATTATATCTGGGTTACCTTCTATAACATTATTATTTTTATCTTTTTTGCAAGTTATGATCTCGCTAATAAAGTTCACCGTAAAAGTATAATTATTATCTTTTTTTTCAAAATTCTCAATTTCAGCAGTTTTAACGCCAACAAATGTTAATTCTGATTTTAAATTTTCTTTTTTTCTTTGATCAATTTCATCAGAAAAATTTTGGAATATTTTTTTATTCAGAAGAGATTTTAAAGTTTTTTTATCTCCTTCGGCAAAAGAAGTAATAATCATTTCATAGGCTTTTTTTGCACCTTTAATAAACTGTTTTTTCGCTGCATTATCAAGCTTACCTGAGCCTAAATTAACAACTTTTTTTTCGTCACCACTTTGTGTTGTCTTTTTGCCGAAGATATCTCTAAAATCTTTTTTTTCATGGCCGGTTCTTCGACCAAGTATTCCTCTTAACCTTAAGATAATAAATCCCACTATTATCGCCAATAAAATAATATCAAGATATTCAAAGCTATTATTCATATGTTTTTTTGTAACATTTTATTTTATTTAGTATAGTGGTTTATATCAATCTGCAAAATATATATTCTAAAAAAAATGAGCACACTCCTGATACTTGTTATAGGCATTCCATTAATTGAAATATATTTATTTATTAAAATTGGATCGACAATTGGCACTCTGAATACCATTGCATTTACAATAATTACTGCCCTAACAGGAATTATATACGCAAGACACGAGGGGTTTAATACCTTAAAATCAGCTTTTCCTCAGCTGGCAAAAGACGAGATTCCGATCTATGAAATTATTACCGGAGCAACGATAGCTTTTGCCGCATTTCTTCTAATTCTTCCAGGGTTTGCAACGGATTTTTTAGGCTTTTTATTAATATTTCCTTTCACTAGAAAATTAATTATAGCAAGATTTACAAAAAAATCTAAAACATACAAAAAAACAAAAAAAAACATTATCGAAGGTCAATATGAAGATTTAGACAAAGATTTAAAATGAAAAAAAAATATAAAATATTAGCTGAATTTGCAAAAGATGTTTCTTGTGAGACGCCCGATATTGAAACATACCTCCAAACAAAAGAAAATATCTTAAAATATAATTTAACCCTAGATATTAATAGTAAGTTTTTAAAGAATAAAATGATAGAAGTAAATATTATTTCAAAATTTCAAGAGACTAATTTAGAAAAAAAAAAGTCTAATTTTGAAATTACTTATGCGGCAATAGTTAGAATTGATGAAAATATTAAAAATGAAAAAGAAATGGAACAAATTGTTTTAAGCGACATACCAAATGAAATTTATCCAAGACTAGAAGATTTGTTTATTTCGTTAGTAAATAAATCTGGTTTTCCGGAAGTCAAGATTGAAAGAAAAGTTGATTTTGAAAAGCTGTATAAAGAAAGATTAAATTAATTAAAAAAAATTGCTTTTTAATTTGTTTTTCAAAAACTTATTATGTAATTGTTTTTCTTCAGATGTTGGTTGGATAATTTTTTTTGAATATTTTGTAAATTTAGCATCTTTTTTTTTTAAAAAATCAACATCATTTTGTATTGAAAAATCTAGAGTGGGTTCCTTTTGATCTATCAGATTGATATAAACTTTGGATAATAATTCACAGTCTATTAATGCATTGTGTTTCTGCCTTTTTGAATGGTCAATCCTAAATTTTTTACATAAAGAATCCAAATTAATAGCTGATCCTGGAAATTTTTCCCGAGCCAATTCCAAAGTATCAATAACTCTGTTTTTTTTTATTGTATCTCCACCAATGATTGTCAATTCATTGTTCAGATGTGAAAGGTCAAAATCTGCATTGTGAATAATTAATTTTTTATCATTTATAAATTCTAAAAAATTCTTAGCGATTTCCGAAAATTTTTTTTTCTTTAATAGGAATTCATCTGAATAACCATGAATTTTGAATGCATCCTCGGAAACTTTTCTTTCTGGATTTAGCAAACAATGAAAAGATTTTTTGGTTGGAATTTGATTCTCAAGCTCTAAACAACCTATTTCAACTATTCTGTGGCCGTCTTTTACTGAGAGACCAGTGGTTTCTGTATCCAACACAATTTCAAGCATTTTATAAAATTTTTTTTAAAACCTGTTTAACATTTTTTTTAATGGAATTATTCTTAAAATTATTTTTTATCACAAAACTTGATCGTTGTTTTTTAAATTCTATAGGAAGTTGAAATTTTTTAAATTTTTTTAATATTTTTGAATTAAAATTTAGTTTTTTTTTTAATCTTTTATTAATTTCTTTTTTTTTAGCATCCACAAAAATTAGAATATCATTTTTTCTATTAATTTTATTTTCCATTAATAATGGAATATCCAAAACAATAATTTTTTTATTTCTATTTTTTCTAATAAAATTATTCATTCTAGACCGGACTTCTGGATGAATAATTTTAACAATTTTTTTTAGATTATGTTCGCCCTCCATAATGGCCTCAAAAAGCTTACTTTTTTTAACAGGAAAAGAAGTTATATAATTAGGAAGTACTTTTTTAAGCTTGCTATAACATTTTCTGCTTTTTCTATATAATTTACCAACCTCGGCATCAGCATTAAAAACTGGATACCCAAATTGTTTTGCTACGTAACTTTTTCCAGAACCAATATCTCCAACAACCGCAAGTCTAATCATCAATCTAATAATCTGCTATCAATTTTTGGCAAAACATTGTGCCAAATTCTAAATGCTAATTGAGCTTGGAAAATAAACATCATCTTGCCGTTTTCAATTTGATTACCAAACTGCTTTGCCTTTGAAAGGAATTTTGTTTTACTTGGATTGTAAATAATATCATAAAATAATTTGTTTGTTCCAATCTCGGCATAGTTTAATTTTATCTGATCATCATTTTTCAGACCTAAGCTTGTAGCATTTATTATCATATTGAAATCGGGAGTTTCTCCCCAATCTATAATTTCTAAATCTGTGTATTTTTTTTTTAAATCATCAGCTTTTTTTTTAGTCCTGTTGCTTAAAATGATTTTAGCTGCTCCTAACCTTTTTAAGACTAAAATAATTGAGGGAACCGCTCCTCCAGCTCCCAAAATGAATACGTTCCTATTTTTTACATCATAATTAATATATTTTAAACTTTTCTCAAATCCACCAATATCAGTATTATCTCCAACAATTTTATTATCTTTTTTAAAAATCGTATTAACTGATTGAACCTCTTTCGCGAGCGGTGTTAATTGATCAAGAAAGGGTATGACAGATTTCTTAAAAGGGATAGTTATATTTATTCCATCTATTTTCTCCCTTTTAATTTCGCCTATAATTTCTTCAATGTCGCTTTCATTAATCTGTTTTTTATAAAAAACAGCATCAATATTATTTTCTTTAATCCAATAATTATGCAATTCAGGTGACAGTGAATGCTCAATTGGGTTTCCTATTACATAATATTTTTTCATTCTAAGGTGTTTAAATATTCCTTTATATGTTTAATTGGCAAACCCATTATAGTATTTTCATCCCCTTCTATTTTAGAAAATAATGATCTACCTTCACCTTCTATTTGGTAGACATTATAGGCATATAATACCTCGTCTTTTGTTTTTGATAAGTAAGATTTTAATTCTTTATTTGTCATTTGTTTCATGGTTAAATAAGCTTTATCAGCATGACTCCAAATCATCGAACCATTTTTAGATATACAAACTGAACTTATTAAACGATGAGTTTTTCCGTTAAGTTTTATTAATATTTTTAGTGCTTCTTCTCGATCCTTTGGTTTTGAAATCAGTTCTCCATTAAAATCTATTACACTGTCGGCCCCAAGCACAATCTTATTTTTATTATTAAATTTTAAACTTATTTTTTCAGCTTTTAAGTGTGCCAAATAGATCGAAATCAGTTCTGGAGACATGTCTTCTCCGTTTTCTAAGAGACTCGTTTTTACTGACTCTTCATCAACATTGGATGGCTGAACCGAACATTTAATTCCATTTTCTTTCAGTATTTTTTTTCTTATTCCGCTCTTTGATGCTAAAATTATATTTTTTATCATCGGGAGTAAATAATATCATAAATTTTTATTATTGAAGCTGCGCTTTCTTCCACAGATTTTCTTGTAACGTCTATGATTGGCCAGTTATTTTTTTTAAAAATATTTTTTGACATTTCAATTTCTAGCCTAATTTTTTCTATATCTGTATACGAGCTTGATTTTTTTTCACTCAAAAAGTTCATTCTATTTTTTCTTACATCTAACAGCCTTGATGGTTCTGCTATTAATCCTACCACACATAAGGCTTTAGAATTTTTTGTTAATTTGGTGGGAACAGAATTTTCATTTACTATTGGTATGTTACAAGTTTTATATCCCCTGTTTGCCAAATAAATTGATATTGGCGTCTTGCTTGTTCTACTTATGCCTAGAAGTACGACATCCGATTTTTCTATATCATTTATTATCTTTCCATCATCGTGACCCATCGTAAATTGGATTGCTTCGATTCTTTTATAATAATCTTCGTCGAGCACATGTTGCCCGCTAGGTATATGCGAGGCTTCTTGGTGTAGTAGCTTCGAAAACCTTAATATTAAATCGCCCAACACTCCGAAACAAGGTATGTTTTCCTCTTTACTTTTTGCTGTTAAAAACTTAGCTAATTGAGTATCAACAATAGTATATAAAATAATAGAATCTTTTTTTTTCTTACAAATATCCAATATTTTTATTATTTGGTTTTTTGTTCTTGTAAATGCATACTGATGGGATATATGCTTAAAATTTATAAATTGAGCTTGTAGAGCTAAAAAAATTCTATCTAATGTCTCACCAGTTGAATCCGAGATAAGATAAACTTTATATATTTTATTCATTTATAAACTGTTGATAAATTATCAGTTATTAACTTTATTTGATATTTTTTTCTTATTTTTTAGCTTTATTAAAATTTATTAATAATAATTAACATATAATCATAAGTGAAAAACTAAATATGAATAATGTTAATTATGAGAATATTTAAATATTTTATTAAAATCAAAGATAGTTTTGAATTTTATTTTGTTAATAAATATTGAAAAAATTGTGTAAAATAATTAATTAAGGTTGTTAACATACTATAATACTAATTATATCTTTATTTTATTTAAATTATATCTTTATTTTATTTATGAGAAGATTAAATAATTGTTTAGAAAATAAAAAATATACAAGTATTCCTATTTGGTTTATGAGGCAGGCAGGAAGATATTTAAAAGAATTTAGAGATATAAGAAAAAATAATCCTGATTTTATTAATCTTTGTTTAAATGAAAAACTAGTAAACAAAATAAGCCTACTACCAATTAAAAGATTTGACTTGGACGCCATAATATTATTTTCCGATATATTAATTGTTCCTTACGGCTTAGGTCAAAAAGTTATATTTAGAAAAAATATAGGACCAGTTCTTGGAGATTTTAATTTGGATTTAATTCTCAATGTTAAAGAAAATGATTTTATAAATCGCATTAAACCGGTCTACAAAAGTTTAAATTTTTTAAAAAATAATATGGATTATAAAAATAAAAGCCTAATAGGTTTTGCTGGCGCTCCTTGGACATTACTTCTTTATATGATTTATAAACAGTCACCAAAAAAAGATTTTAATAAAAATAAAATTTTAAATAATAAAAATTTATTAAATAATTTAATTGTAAAATTAGAAGATATTATATGTTTACATATTGACAAACAAATAGAGGCAGGCGCAAATGTTATACAACTCTTTGATTCCTGGGCTGGGTTGTTGTCAAAAGAAGATCTTAATAAATATTGTTATTATCCAACTCTAAAAATTGTTAATTATATTAAAAAAAAAGGAATACCAATTATTTGCTTTCCTAGAGGTATAAGAAAAGAAGACTACAAGGAATTTTGCTCAATTGTTAAACCGAACGCAATTAGTATTGATTACGAAATTGATCCTGGGTGGATAATAAACAAAGCTAACAACTTGCCCATCCAAGGAGGATTAAATCCTAAAATTTTATTAACTAGTAAAAAAAATATAAAAAAAAATGTTGATCATTACTTAAATGTTTTTTCTGGGTATCCTTATATATTTAATTTGGGCCACGGCGTTTTACCAAAAACTGATCCAAACATGGTAAAATATATAATTGATATTATAAGGGAAAAAAAAGCTTAATGAAAAAAGCTGTAATACTATTTAATCTAGGAGGGCCTGATAAACAAGAAAGTGTCGAACCATTTCTTTTTAATTTATTCAATGATCCCGCAATAATTAATATTCCCTCTATTTTTAGGTACCCATTAGCAAAATTTATTTCTAAAAAAAGAGCTCCAATTGCAAAAAATATATACAAAGAAATTGGAAACAAATCTCCAATCCTTGAACTAACACAGGATCAGGCAAAGAGTTTAGAAAACAATTTGTCAAAAAAAGGTGATTATAAGTGTTTCGTGGTAATGAGATATTGGCATCCACGAGCATCGGATGTAATAAAAAAGGTTAGAGAATACAATCCAGAAGAGATAATACTTTTGCCTCTTTATCCTCAGTATTCTGCTTCAACTTCGGGATCCTCTATTAATGAATGGATCGATTTATGTAAAAAAGAAAATTATCACGTTAAAACCAAATCTATTTGTTGTTATCCCACAGAAAATAATTTTATAGCTTCACACGTTTCACTTATTAAAAAGACTCTAAAAGTGATAGAAAATAATAATTTTAAGTTAATTTTCTCTGCCCATGGCTTGCCGAAGAGTAGAATAAAAAAAGGAGATCCCTACCAATGGCAAGTTGAGGAAACTGTTAAAAAATTAATGTCTAATTTAGAGAATGAAGATTTAAATTATATAATAAGTTATCAAAGTCGTGTGGGCCCCCTAAAATGGATTGGGCCATCCACAGATGAAATAATTATTAAATATTCCAAAGAAAAAAAAGGAATTGTTATAGTGCCCATAGCCTTTGTGTCAGAACACTCAGAAACATTAGTAGAATTGGATATAGAATATAAAAAATTAGCTGAAAAAAATGGTTGTGATTTTTATAAGAGAGTACCGGCGCCAGGAATAGAAAAGAATTTTATTAAAGGACTTACAGAACTAGTTTTAAAACAAGAAACAAGGGGTAATTTTGTTTCATCATTAATGTGCCCCAATAAATATATAAAATGCCCTTGTTTAGAATTATGAAAAAATTTATTTTAGAAAAATGAACGCCATTTTATTATTTAAATCAATTCATCTAATAGCTGTTATTTCTTGGATAGCAGGACTTTTATATTTACCAAGAATTTTTGTTTATCACAGCGAGGCTGTTGCAAAAAACAAATCTGAAGATTTAATGTCTACTTTTAAAGTCATGGAAAAAAGGCTTTTTACTTATATTATGAATCCTGCGATGATTGCATCTTGGATTTTCGGTGGTTTGTTGATTCATGCTATTGGCATAGATAATTTGAGTTTTCTTTGGTTACAATTAAAGTTATTTTTTGTGGTCGTTTTAACCATTTATCACTTCTTTTTATTTAATTGTTTAAGAAAATTTGCTGAAAACAACAACGCTTATACTGCTAAATTTTATAGAGTAATCAATGAAATACCTACTGTTTTGTTAATTTTAATCATTTTTGTAATAGTTTATAAACCATTGTAGACTTGAAATATTGTCAAATAGTAACTATATTCACGTTATCACATCTCCAAGACAATCAGTAAAATTATGAATATCCAAGAACTTAAAAACACCAGCTCTGAAGAGCTTATTGCTAAAGCTGAAAAACTCGAAATAGAAAATCCCAGCACATTAAGAAAACAGGAAATTTTATTTGCGATATTAAAAAAACTTGCAGACAATAAAGAAGAAATTACAGCAGGTGGGGTTTTAGAAGTTTTACAAGATGGTTTCGGTTTTTTACGGGCAATCGAGTCAAATTATTTGCCTGGTCCAGATGATATTTATGTCAGTCCAAGCCAAATAAGAAAATTTGGCCTAAGAACCGGCGATTCCATAGAGGGTCAGATAAGATCTCCCAAAAATGGAGAAAGATACTTCGCATTGCTAATGGTTGGACAAATAAATTTTGAAAGTCCTGAAAAAGGAAAAAATAAAATTGCATTTGATAATTTAACACCCCTTTATCCAGATAAACAATTAAAGATGGAAATTGAAAAAACAAAAACTGAAAAAAATCCAGATTTGACCCAAAGAATCATTGATCTAATTGCTCCTATCGGTAAAGGACAGAGGTCTTTAATAATTTCTCCACCAAAAGCAGGAAAAACAATAATGCTTCAAAATATTGCTCATTCAATATCTGCCAATTACCCGGAATGTTATCTTATGGTTTTGCTAATTGATGAACGTCCCGAAGAAGTTACAGATATGCAAAGAACTGTAAAAGGAGAAGTAATCAGTTCTACATTTGATGAACCAGCATCTAGACATGTTGCTGTTGCCGAAATGGTTATTGAAAAAGCCAAGAGATTAGTGGAACATAAAAAAGATGTAGTAATTCTTTTGGACTCCATTACAAGACTTGGTAGAGCATATAACGCCGTTGTCCCCAGTTCTGGTAAAGTTTTGACGGGGGGAGTAGATGCAAACGCCCTTCAAAGACCAAAA
>Ga0187827_10008746_pt1 | contig 10889 bp, 6 predicted proteins | sample ETNtaG_39_FD_167969 | JGI IMG/M metagenome (GOLD analysis project Ga0187827, IMG submission 167969) | Marine microbial and viral communities from oxygen minimum zone, Eastern Pacific Ocean - ETNP2014_SV_150_PacBio MetaG (Illumina Assembly) | ecosystem: Environmental > Aquatic > Marine > Hypoxic... | reverse complement strand
GTTTACAGTGTCCGGGCCCGCGAATACCTGGGCTTCAACGATCTGTTTACATTCAAACTCGATGAAAAGACTCGCCGCGCCGGAGACATCATCTCCCTGCTTCCTTACAAGGTTGAAGGGCTCAAGGTCGAAGCGCCGAATTCTATTCAGGCGGGCGATAAAGTTTCATTCGCAGTAAGGGTGTTACCTGAAGTAGCGCAGTCGCAGCGTCACGTCATCGCCGTCCGCGCTATCGATCCCAATGGCAACGATCTTCACTGGTACCGGCACAGCATTGAGACCGAAGAAGGCGTTGCAGACAGCTTCATCGGCATCCCAGCCAACGCGCCGCCAGGAAAGTGGATTCTGCGCCTGACGGACGCGGCATCGGGAGTCACAAGGGATGTCCCCGTTGAGGTGAAACGATAGCAGCGGCGTTTTGCGGCCCTAACAGGAAGGTCTCCGGCTTGGAGGCCGGTTGTCCGAAGAAATCCTAACATTGAGCCGCGCCATCAATCGCATCCTGCTCAGGAATTGAATGAAGAATGACGATTCCTGATTTTCGATTTTCGATTTTCGAAGTCAGAAATATTCCGCTTAAACGAATGACTGACTCAGAAATCAGAATCTAACAATCAACACTCTTCATTCGGATTTCTGAACTGGAATCGGGTCCTTCGGCAGCATCATTGCTGACTCAATTGAAGGTCCAGAGGCACATCCAGTTCGTTGCCGACTTCTTCGAGCAGTTGCCGGTGTTCTTTGCCGAGTGGGATTCCCTGTTCTTTCCATAAAGCGAAACGCTCCGCTTCAGGCCCGCCAGGGAGATAGGGCTTTTCGCAGCCGGGCATCGGCTGCATTTGCGAAACCAGCCGGTGGTAGTCTTCCATCTCTGCGAGGAACGTATCTCGTGGTATAAACCGGTCGATGTCAACGGCAAGGATGAAGCTGCCCTGGTTGGCGCCCTGCCAATCCCGATGGGCCTTGCGCATATCGGCAGGGACACCACACAGCAGGCCGCCAAGTGTCTGGCAGATAGTTCCGAGGCCGAGGGATCTGAAAACAAGCCCTGGGGCAAGTTCATAAATCTTGTTGCCGACGTCGCGATAGATGTCGTGCATGGCACCAAAATCCAACAGCAGGCCGGGCGCGTTCCCCGCAGGAATGCCGAACGAATGTGGGGAGCCCCCGCCGGCACCCAGGACCAAACGATCCGGGCTCAGCCGCATCTGCGCACCAGAGGTAACGTACCCAATCAGCCCCGCTTCCATCACCATTCGTGAGTAGAGACCCGCCGCGCCGATGTGTCCATGATTGCGAGTCACGGCGATGGCTACTCCCATCTCTCTGGCCTTCGGCACGATGGCGCTAGCGGCCTTGTGGGCTGCGAAATATCCAAGGCTGCCATCACCGTCGAACACCATCGTCGTTGGCGACTCATCCAGAATACGCACATCCGGCGCGGGATTTAACCGGCCACTATTGAAGTGGCTCACGTACGCCTTCACCTGGCGAGTGCCGTGGCTGAACACACCTCTCAGGTCGTTGCTGGCGAGAAGGGTACCTAACAGTTGCGATTCGGTCTCGCGCAGTCCAGCCTTTGACAGACATGAAGAAACGAAGTTGGCCAGCAGGTCTGCATCGACGCGGGTGAAATCTTTGGGTGGGGTGTTCATTCTTTAGTTCAAATCCACTGGTTTCGGAGACAGAATCGGCAGCTATCATTCGGTTGTCTACCGGATTCGGCAAACTGCAAACGGTCACCTTTCGTCCGAGCACATCTCATGCATTACGAAGTAACGGCCCGATTCATTGAAGCAACCGCGAATGATTTCCTTCGCAAACTTCTTGATGGAACCATTTCAAATCAGAAGCCCGCTGGCCGCGAGTTGGTCGCGTCGATGAATCGTGCCGTGGTAACGAACACCGGCGAAATCAAGTGGAGCGAGGTGTGCCATTGCAGCCCTCCTTTAGCCCATGAACGGGACACTGTCCTCGACCATCACTTTACGGGAATCAACACGAACGAGATTGATGGCTATCAGGGCTACGAAGGGCGTCCCTTCATGGAACATCTCCGCGAACTCGCGGACCGTGCTCCCTGACGAGGAGCGGGGATCAGGCGCAAAGGGCGTTCAAACTTGAAGAGATAGAACTTTTTCGACTCGGTTGGCCGCGACATGTGGCCACAGGCTGCTGGCAGCCTGTGAGGCGAAATCAGTCTGCGAACAATCCTGATTCAGATTCTCTGTCTCTCCGTGTTGTGCGGAGGAGGTCGAAGCTGGACTCGTTAGTCCTCCCTTTCAACAATCCCGTCCCAGACAGGTGAAATCCCACCTTTCACTCCAGGCGAAACGTTTCTCACGGGCGATTGCACTTTCGCACCGTGCTCCACCAGAACATCGAAGTAGGGTTCACGGGTCTCCTTCATCAGGTCCAGCAGGAGTTGTTTCATCTCCAGTGCTTTGGCCGGTTCACGTTCGATAAGGTTAACCAGCTCGTTGGGATCGTTTTCCAGATCGAAAAGCCATTCGTGACCGGTTTCGTAAAAAGCGTATTTCCACTTCTCAGTCACCACTCCCCGCCAGTCGAGAAAATCAAGATTCCAGCGCGGGTTGCCGACCATTTCCAGCAGCACTGCGTCAGGGCCATCGAATTCTTCATCTCGGATCGCAGGGGAGAAGTCCTGTCCCTGGACATGCGGAGGAATCTCCAGCCCGAGGAACCCCAAAGTTGTCGGCAGCAAATCAACCAGGCTGAAGAGCTCCGCTCGTTTCCCCTGCGCGGGGATCCGTCCGGTCCCGTGAAAGATGGCCGGGATGCGGACGGATTCTTCGTGCGGGTTCTCTTTGCGATTGATCTGGCCGTGGTTGCCCATGTAGTCGCCGTGGTCGGAAAAATAGATCGTGACCGTGTTGTCCTTGAAGCGCGGGTGGCCCTCGAGAGTTTCCATCAGCTGACCGATATTCTGATCCAGGTTCTCCACCATCGCATAGTAGGTGGCCAACTGTTCACGCATTCGCGGTGTGTCCTCGAATGCTGGACGAGTCTCGAGATCTGCGGGGTCGAAACGCATGTTTTCCTCTGGCGCTTCCAGCGGAAAGTGCGGTGGCTCGACGCTCAAGACCAGGAACAGCGGTTCCTCTTTTTCATAAGAGCCCACGTAATCGACGGCCAGATCGGTGAGGAAGTCGGTCTGATAGCCGGTCATTCTGCGCGGCTCGAGCTCGTTTTCATGATAGTAAAAGCCCTTGAAAGGCGCGTTGTTTATCTCGAACCCATACCAGTCCTGAAAGCCTGCCCGATGATGCTCCGGCGTGCGGCTGGGCCAGCGGGTGAATTCGTCACGGTTTTCGCGCACGGTGGCCGGGAGCTGATCGTGAACGACGCCGCAGTGCCACTTGCCGAAATAGGCGGTGTGATATCCCGCGTCCCGCAGGAGCGTTGCTGAGCTCGGCGCGCTGATTTTGAAGTTGTCAAAGAAGCCCTGCACCGGCCCCGAGTGCGCATAACGCCCGGAAAAAATCGTGCCTCGGGACGGTGTACAGATTGGGCAGTTTGAGTAGGCGCGCTCGAAAGTGACGCCTTCCTCTGCCAGCCGATCCATGTTAGGAGTCAGCACGTTCGGATCACCCATGTGGCTCATGGCACCGCCGAAATGTTCGTCGGAGAGGATGTAGATGATGTGTGGATGGTTTGGTCCAGGCATGCTTGTTCTCTCGTTGAGCTCACTGATAAAGGACTACCGCCCGCCGTAGTAGATGGCCCCGTTGCTGCGCCCGCCAATCCGGACAGCACAAGAAATGATTCGAACATCATCTGCAAGGCTCTGACACTGCACTCAACCGGCGACTTGTCCCTTGGCGGCCTCCACCACTTTCTCCACCGTAAACCCAAAGTGCGGCAGCATGTCTTCGAGGGGGGCGGATGCTCCGTAGCTCGTCATGCCGATGATGGCGCCTGTCATGCCGACGTAGCGTTCCCAGCCGAAGGTGGAGGCCATTTCGACGGCGACACGGGCGGTGACGTTCGGCGGCAGAACGGAGTCACGATATTCCTGCGACTGTTTTTCGAAAAGATCCCACGAGGCCATGCTGACCACTCGGGCCTTGATGCCTTCTGCCGTCAACTGTTCGTATGCATCCACACACAGCGCTACCTCGCTGCCGGAAGCAATGAGGATGACCTCGGGATCACTATCGCTGTCGGCGAGGACGTAGCCTCCGTTGGCCACGCCTTCCGCGCTGTTGTATTTGCTTCGGTCGAAAACCGGCATGTCCTGCCGGGTGAAAGCGAAGACCGCAGGCTGATGACTGTTCCGGAGGACGACTTTCCACGCTTCGATGATTTCGTTTGCGTCGCCTGGACGGAAAACCGAGAGACCCGGGATAGCGCGGAGTGAGGCCATATGCTCGATGGGCTGATGGGTCGGGCCATCTTCGCCCACTCCGATTGAATCGTGGGTGAAGACATAAATCGGCGCTATCTCCATGATGACGCCGAGCCGAAACGTCGCGCGGGAGTAATCGGAGAAGATCAGGAATCCAGCTCCGTAAGGACGCAGCTTCGAGAGTGCCATTCCATTGATAATGGAACCCATGGCATGCTCGCGGACGCCAAAGTGGAAATTGCGCCCGCCGTAATTCTCTGCGCTGAAATCCGATTCCCCGTCGAGCAGCGTCTTGGTGGAAGGCGCCAGATCGGCTGAGCCACCCATGAGCCAGGGGATGTTTCCGGCGAGAGCATTGAGGATTTTGCCCGAGGCCGAACGGCCGGCGATGCCCTTCTCGTCTGTTTCGAATTCAGGAAGATTGGCATCCCAGCCTTCGGGAAGCTCGTTCGCCTGCATGCACTCGAGGTGGCCGGCCTGATCCGGGAATTCGCTCTTGTATTCGGCAAGCTTTGCTTCCCACGCTGTGCGTGCGGAAGCGCCTCGTTCGCCGATGTTGGCCTTGAAATGCGCGGGCACTTCATCGGGGACGTGCCACTTCTCATGAGTCCACCCATAGAATTCCTTGGTACCGGCGATCTCATCCTCGCCCAGCGGTGCCCCGTGTGCGTCGTGTGTATCCTGCTTGGTCGGCGCTCCCCACGCGATGTGGCTGTCGGTGACGACCAGGGTTGGCGCATCGTCGTTGCTCTTGAAAAACTCGATCGCTTTGTTGAGTTCGTCCAGGTCGTTCGCATCCTCCACATGCGTCACGTTCCAACCGTATCCCTTGAAACGTGCGGCGACGTCTTCGGTGAACGCCAGCTTTGTCTCACCTTCAATGGTGATCTTGTTGTTGTCATAAAACCAGCAAAGGTTGCTCAGTTTTAAGTGGCCGGCGAGTGAGGCCGCTTCACTCGTGATGCCTTCCATCATGCACCCGTCGCCCGCGATGACGTAGACGTCGTAGTCGAAGAGCTCATAGCCCGGCCTGTTGAAATATTCTGCCTGCCACTTTGAGGCGATCGCCATGCCGACGCTGTTAGCCGCTCCCTGGCCCAGCGGCCCGGTGGTGGTTTCGATTCCTGCGACCAAATGAGATTCGGGATGCCCGGCACATTTACTGTGGAGCTGTCGGAAGGCCTTTATGTCATCGATGCTGATGGCGGGCCCGCCATTGTCTCTGGTCTGCGTCAGATGCAGCATGGAGTAAAGCAGCATCGAAGCGTGCCCGATGGAGAGGACAAACCGGTCACGATTCGGCCAGTCCGGGGCCGCCGGGTCGTAACACATGTGATGATTCCAAATCTCGTAGGCCACTGGCGCCATGGCCATCGCCGTGCCGGGGTGACCCGAGTTCGCCTGCTGGACCGCATCCATCGAAAGTGTGCGAATGGCATTAATACATTTGAGAGCAATATCGTCGGACATGCGCCGTTCCTCCTGAAAAGTGACCGGACCTGACTGGCTGGGATTGTTAGGCTGTGCGTGTGGTCCGTCAACGCGAATCGATCTGGTTCCACTTCATTCATTCTTCAGATCCCCAGTCTGGCTGTCTGCTTTCGGCGCAGAGAGAGCCGCTGAAAGCATCCACTGTGCACCTGCTGCCAGTGCGTGATAGATTAGATTCCAGTTAACTGGTATGGCTGCGCAGGCACAGGAAGGAGCAGTGAAATGTACCGAAAACATGCTCTCGCACTATCACTATTCGTTCTTGCCGGTTGCAGTCAGACCCGGCACTACAGCTATCGATCTCTTGAAGAGGAGAGTGGTTATTCAGCACGGCATGGGAGCGCTCGATACTCCCTGAATGCCGACGATGGCAAGCCTGTCAACGTCTATGTGAATTGTCGCGCTATCAGACGTACTGATGTGACCGAGGGAACTCAGAAGGTCTATTTTGACTTTCGCGTACGTAACCAATCTGACGCTGCATGCGAACTTCTGCTGAGCGACGCTGTCCTCAAAGATGACGATGGGAACGAGTTCACGAAGCCGCGGCTCTCAAAGGATTCCAAGTCGCTTGAGCTCATCGATAAGTTTACGGTTGCATCTGGAAGAAGAGCCCGGGCCACCACCACCTTCGAAATTCCGAGTGATGTCAAGCTCGCCAAAATCGGATCGGTGAAATTGAATTGGAAGTATTCTTTCGAAGGCGACACCGGTAGCATCGAGAGCAAGTTCGTGCAGGCAACATCCCCCGCGCGGCATCACTATTCTACGTGCCCGTACTACGGCCACTTCATGAGTAGTTCCCTGCTTCTCCACTCTCCTGCGTTGAGGTATGGGGGCAGCCTTCATTATGGATTCTGTCCCTGCGGCTGGCGCTGAGGATGTTTGATGGCAGATGGTTGGTTGATGTAAAGCAGCGGAAAGCTCTCTTGTCATTAACCACAGACCATCAACCATTAGCCATGAGTGCTTTTCTCCTAAGTCCAAACTTAAGAGCGGCGAGAATCCTGTTGCATCTCGTTTTCACCTACCCTTTCAAAGGAGAACACCAGGATGAGTATGGGCCCCGTTTCCGACCTCACCCCTTCTGCGCATGCAGCACACGATCACACGCATCAACCGACAAGTTCAGCACCTCAGCCAACCGAGGCTCAACAGCTTGTAGAGCAACAGGCTGCCGCCCAACCACAGTTGTCGCAATCACAGCGTGTAGAAAGCAGGGAGGGCACTGGAACGGTACGGGCAGACGGCACAGGTGAAGGAAATGCAATTGCGAATTCAGGTGCCGGGTCGACGGGCACATCCATCGCTGTGGCAAACGGAGACGGGCAGGCTGTGTCCATTGTGTCACCCAATGCTGATGGAAATGCTCATGCTCAGACTGAAGGTTCAGGCAAATCCGAAGCCATCGCACACGGCAGCGGCAACGCGGCGGCCGTCTCTCACGCACAGGGAGATGCCCAGGCCCATGGTGGCGACGGGAACGCGATGGCCGTATCCAACAGTGTCGGCGAAGCGAAGGCGCATGTTATCGATGGCGACGGAAACGCCGTCTCAGTCGCCGAAGACGGGGGTGACGTGCATGCTCACTCCAAGCGTGGTGGCAACGCCCTTGCGGTTTCAAGAGGCGCAGGCAATGTGGAAGCCAAAATCGGCGACGGCGAAGGCGAGGCCGGCAACGTCGCCGCGTTCGGGCTCGGCATGGGTGAGACCAATGCTCTGCAGAATGGAAAGGGCTTTTTCGCGCTATTCAACGCCAGCGGTAACGACGTAAACGTTACCAACAACTTCGACGGCACGGTCCGCTTCGATATGACCGATGACGGGATCATCCAGGTCACCATCAACGGCCAGCCGAAAGTCTTTGTGCCTGAAGGTGGCGAAGACTACGTGATTGATGCCGCGGGCAATGTCAGCGGCGCGATGCCCGTAAGCGGGTAGCAGACTCTCTCTTGAGAACCCCATCTCGTTATTCTTCGTCCCGAGGGGGCCCCACCTTTCTGAATTCGAATCGGTCTACGAAGACGCCCTCTATCGCGGATGTCTCGCCGCCTTTGTTGTCGAATCTGCCTGGGCCGACCCACACGTATTGCTCTGACTTCGGCACCCAGGAAGTCGCCAGCTCGTACCATTTGTAGGCATCACCGACATCATCCGTGTTCGGAGCAATCTGGCCTCGTCCTTTCTTATTTCGGATATCGTAGACGCCGGCCCAGAATGCCTCGCCCTTCCGGTCGGATTTCTTCACTTTGATCCTCGCGCGGACTTTGTACTCTGCGCCCGGTACAAAGAGGCCGGGATCGACAGGCCACTGGAGGCACCACTCATAGTGGGTGTTGAAGAGCTCAACCGCGAATCCGTCTTCAGCATCCTCATCAGCTACCCAATCTCCCCATTCCCCGGGACGGCCAAGACCGATAAAGCAGTCTTCGATAACAACGGTATCCGGACTGTGGTCGCCCTTGGTTCTTACGCTTGGCAGCCCTGCCACCGGCGGCAAAGGCTGCAACGACAAGGCAAATTCTGATTTAGTTCTTGGGTCGAGTTCTGTCGCAGCAAAGAAGACATGTACGCGGGTCGATCCGGCGCGGACATCACATTCGATATAGACGCGGTCTACTTTGCCCAGAAATTTCATACCGACCTGTCTGCCCGTTTTTGAAGCAGCAAGCGTCAACTCCGGCGAGGTGACGCTCTTCATGCCAACGGTCGTTCCCGATACGTTGCGGTCGGCCTGGGCAGGTATCAGGAACCATCGTTCATTTCCGAACTTCGCGAACACGGATTTCGCATCACCGAGATCAAGCGCCGCCCTCAAAACCGGACGACCTGTGCGCGGTTTATCGCTTTCGTTCTCAAGGACGGCAGCCACCTTGAGCGCATCCTTCTCAAGACTGATTACTTTGGAGATCGGAAATGGACTTCTGCCCGGGCGACTGAGATGGATCGAGGCAGCTTTTTCCGACTGAATCCTGTAAAGGGCATTCTCAATCGCAGGCGTACGCATCGAGAGATCGGCAAAGTCGATGCCGCCTTTCTCCACGTGGAGGATATTGCCGGCATCCCCGTGAGTAAGGCTGAAAACCCGGCCGCCAAGTTCGGGGATGACGCTCGCCTTGAGATTACCCGACGCGATGCTCTTAGGTTTGAGTCCACGCGTTCGCGAATTCAAGAGAGCGACAAATTCCTTGTGCCGCCGCGAATTTTCAGCAATTCTGGTCACCTTGCCCTCGGCTAAACGCTTCAAAAATTCCGTTGCCAGCGCGATGTATTCTCTATCGATGCCTGTTGCTTTGAACTGGCCGTCTTCGAACTGGTAACGAACGTCCATCCTCGGCCACCGCACCAGGCGCGCGTACATCACCGGCAGGGCGCTCATGCGAACGTGATAGCTGATTTTTTTCTGGTCGGCCGCGAGTTTCTCCGCGTCCTGCCAGAGCTCTTTTGCCCGTGCAAAGAACTCATCACTGTACCACGGCGAATGCATGTTCGACCATATTCTCAACACATGCTTCGGGTCTTTAGTCAGCGCTTGAAGTTCGTCAAAGTATGCCCTGACCGGTTTTGCAGCCGGCCCGTAGTAGCCCTTGATGAAATCATCGTAAAGAGCTTCGACATCCTGATCAGGATTCCAGAGCAGCCTGGCCAGTACCCAGGCTCGCAGTTCCGCGAATTCGCCATGAGGGGATTGATAGTTCCCCTGCTCGAACAGCCCGACAACATTGTGGTCGCGAAAGAACTTTACGTTGCCTTGAAGGCAATTGAAGTTCGGGTGCGGCCCCATGTAATGCGCGAAGTTCGTGGTGTAATCCCAGATGTAAAGCTTGTCGGTGATGGCTGCCCAGCCTTTGATGTCATCCACAAATTTCACGTTCTGCGGGTACGGGCTCACATCCAGCGGCAGCGAAAAATCGCACTCGATGCTGCAGAGCCTCGGCACGACGTTGTGGCGAGGTTTCAGAGTCTTCGGTGGATGGCGGGTGTATTGGTAGGCCAGCGTCTCGATCCAGACATTCGGGAATTCCTTTTCAACGGCCTCCGCAACCTGGTTGACGAATTGAATCATCGTGCCAGATGGTGAGCCCTCGCGTGTATCAATCTTCAGGCATGGCTTGCAGGTGCAGTGACCGTCCCAATCGTTCTGGCTGACGCTGAACAGCTTCGCAGTCGGATCTTCTCGAATCTCTCGCAGCACGGCCCCAGTCACGATTCGCAGGACGTCCGGATTCGTCAGGCAGAGCTGGCTGCGCCCGGCAGTACGGACTCCATCGATTTCGCTGAAGTACTCCGGGTGTTCCTTGAAATATTTTCCCGGCGACAACAGACGGTTGAACGTGTGCACAAACATACGCTTGCCGAAGCGCACTTTACCGCCGTGTTTTTCTTTGAGATCCATCCGGTTGCCGTTCGCCTTGTTTCGGGCCGCGAGATCGCCATCGAACATCGGCCACCAGAACGGCTCTCGCATGGCAAAGGCAGGATGCTGAGTCTCGTTGATTGGGGGCACCCTCCAGGTCTTGCGCTCAGGGATCACACTGTGGTTTTTCGTGTACCAACGGCAGCCGGCGTATTTCTCCAGGAATTCATACACGCCATAAAGCGTGCCCCGAACAGGCCCCCCAAGGATGAGCAGGTGGTCGCCTTTTGTCTGAAGGGAGAAGGCATCGTCGCCGAGGGATTTGAGCTCCACTTTCTCCGCTAGCGCTTCCGTATGCCTTGTCCATCCGAGCAGGATTGACTTTGCCGGCAGCTTGTCTTTGTCAGTAACCACGGACAATTCCGCTCCGGTAATCTGCTTGAAGAACCTCTGCAGTTCCCCGCTTGCATGGATCTGCGATGGCGAGCTCTTCACCGGACGCACGATGACGTATTCGGATTGGCCGTTTTCCGCAAGTGTGAGTTTTTCTTCGGCGTGTAGAGAGCCTGACATGACAACGTAATGAGTAATGAGTAATACGTAATACGTAATACGTAATACGTAATCAGAGCGCCAAATTTGGGATTCCTGCTGCATGCTGAAACTTCCAAC
>Ga0187827_10008745_pt1 | contig 10890 bp, 9 predicted proteins | sample ETNtaG_39_FD_167969 | JGI IMG/M metagenome (GOLD analysis project Ga0187827, IMG submission 167969) | Marine microbial and viral communities from oxygen minimum zone, Eastern Pacific Ocean - ETNP2014_SV_150_PacBio MetaG (Illumina Assembly) | ecosystem: Environmental > Aquatic > Marine > Hypoxic... | reverse complement strand
ATAAGACAATTGGAATAATATTCTTTCCCTCAAGAACTTGCCATGACAAGGATGACCATCCCCGCCCCAAGGGCAGAGCGCTTTCGTGGGCAACAATGTTATATTTATGATTTCCCAGAAAGCTCTTTGGAATAATTTGAATACATCCAAGCAGAAAAGCAAAGTCTCCTTTATTCATTTCTGTTTTATTAGAGACAAGATGAACATCATGGTATGGAGCTATTGTTTTTTCTAGGATTTTTGCCCATGGCCAAATCCAAGAATCAGGGTCGTCAACCATAATCGTTATCTTATATCCTCTTCTATTTTTTGCAGGTTCAAAAGTAATATTTGACATCTATAATTATTTAGTAAAAATATCCTGAATATCTTCTTCTGACGAAGTCAAAAAGAAATCAATTACAGAAAGCATATATTCAAAATCGCCATGTAGCTGGGGATAAATTGGATGTTCAAATTCCTGCCAACGTACTTCAATTTCAGCCTTTTTAAACAACTCAACCTCTAAATAATCTCTGGAACCACTGCCTGCCAGGTAATTATCCCCCCCTACAGACTGAACCAAATCCACCAATCTCTGACTACCAGTACTTTTAACGTTAAACGCTGAAGCAAAAACAACAGGGGTTTTAATTTCAAGCATACTTGAACAAAACCCCAGCAAGTCCATATTCAATCTTATCAATAAAGAATGCTCCCTGTTATATATCTCACTCAATCTGCCATAGACAAGATCAAAATTAGGAGTTTTTCCATAGGACGTCTGGATTGTTTTCAGGTGTTTATAACGCCAGTTTTCTCCAGTGTTAATCTTTACTTCTTTAATGGTCTGGTAATAGCGGCTCTTCTTTAGAACAGGTACAGTCAACCATTTAACTCCACCCTGTGTCTTTATTTTGTCTCTGTGGTGCCATCCACGACGTAAAAACTGTACGTCATCCAACACTATATACAAATCACTTTTAGCCCATCGATCAAAAAAGCCTAACCAGGGTAAAAAGTCGGGTTGATGAATAGTAACTATCACAATTCAAATCAAATACCGAACCACTTCAAAGCATTCTGCATAATCAACACCAATCTTTTGACCATCATTTGCGTTTTGTTTCTTAATAAATTCAGGCCAGGCATATCTTATCCGCTGCATCTCTGATCTATGAGCCTTTATAGTCTCAATTTTCTTGTCCATAAAACCAGATATATCAGAATAAATATTCCCCTTAAATGTATGCTCGGTATCATAGTAATTACTTCTGTACATCAAAAATCTTGGCACATGACGGCCTGCCATTAACGTAGTCTTTCCCGCATATTGATGATCTCTGTGTAGATCATGAACCCAAGGACTATATATAATGTTTATTCCGAGATCTTCAATATAGCGTATAACCTCCTGGCCGAGAACATCATCATATGGGACCATAAATGTTTTATAGTTAAGGCAGATTAAGTCAGCACCAATAATGCTGGCTGCTTTCAAACCTTCCTGCCTGGCAATCTCGACATCTCTGACCTGCTCACCTTTTGCATTCTTATATGAGGAATCCGTGATAACTATCATTGTGACCTTATCTCCTTTTTGAACATGCTTTATTAAAGTTCCACCACATCCAAGTTCAAGGTCATCAAAATGTGCTCCTACTCCCATCACATTCATCTCCAATTCCTCCTTTCCATACATTCAACTATTGAATCACAAATATAATGAACATCCTCATCCTTCATAGACGGATACAAGGGAAGTGTTACCTCTCTTTGGGCAACTTCCTCTGTTACAGGCAAAAAGCCATTGTTGTAACCAAAATTACGACGATAAAAATCAAACAGATGTATAGCCGGATAATGAATGCTGGATTGGACACCCTTTTCCTTCATGAAATTCATAAATCCGGATCGGCTTACATTTCTGTCTAATAAAATCGGAAAAATATGATTTGACGACAAACCAAAGCAATTATCAAATGGAACTTTAAGTCCATAAATATCCACGAATCTTTCGTTGTAGATTTTGGTCAATTTTTTTCGCCTGATATTATTTTTCTCTAATTTCTCCATTTGAACTATTCCTATTGCGGAACGTATCTCATCAATACGATAGTTAAATCCTAACTCTATAACATCGTAACTAAACGACCGGCCAAGATGTCTATCTAAAGTTAAAGTCGTCATCCCATGCGACCTCATTAACCTCATTCTTTTGGCAAGATCATCACTATTAGTTGTAATCATCCCCCCTTCTCCAACGGCAAGATTTTTATTGGAGTAGAAACTGAAACAGCCAATATCACCAACTGCTCCACACTTTTTCCCATTGTATTCTGCCCCTGGAGAATGCGCACAGTCTTCTATTACTGAAAGCCCATATTTTTCAGCTAATTCAATAATGCCGCTCATATTACAAGGATTACCACCAAAGTGAAGAATTTGAATGGCTTTGGTCTTTTTTGTGATTTTTGCCTCAATATCCTCTGGCGAAATGTTAAAATCATCGAAACCTATAATTTCAGCAAAAACCGGTATAGCCCCTGTATATATAATTGTGTTTGCTCCGGCAACAAAAGACAATGAAGGGCATATCACTTCATCCCCTTCGCCAATACCAAGCGCAAGATTCGCCAGATGAAGAGCCGCTGTACCGTTCGAAACAGCGATTGCATGTTTAACATTTATGAAATCTGCAAATTCTCTCTCAAACCTTTCAGCTTGTTCGCCCATTGTCAACCAACCGGAATCAAGAACTTGCTGTACCGCTTCTGTTTCCCTATCGTCAAAACCTGTATCAAATAAAGGTATCTTCCACATAATCTATGCTTTAATAAGAACCTCCATCTCCTGGTAAAAATTTATCTTTCCTGGATTCAAATCCTTCTTGAACCGTCACATAATCTTCATGATTTCCGATATCAATCCATCCCCAGGAGTTGAAGGAATTATAATAGACAAAGGCTTTTACTTGACAGTCTTCCTTCAGCAACCTCTCAACAAGGTGACTGCCGATAAAACCGTCAGAACCTATCACCAAGACCTTCTTGTTTTTTAGATTCACTCTTTTCAGCCTCTCAATTTATGAAGTGATACCTTGAAGCTGAGCCATATGGATAAAATTGCCGTCATTGTTAAGCAGTTCTGCAGAAGTACCTTGCCCTACTATACGCCCTTTCTGAAGAACATAAATAATATCAGCATTTACTATAGTTGACAACCTGTGTGCAATTACTACTAAAGTAGTCTTATGGGCAATATTTTCAATCGCACTCTTGATAAGCAACTCAGAACGGCTGTCAAGGGCACTTGTGGCTTCATCGAGAATTAATAGCTCCGGCTTTCTCAGTAATGCCCTGGCAAGGGCAATACGTTGACGCTCTCCACCGGAAAGTCTTACGCCTCTCTCCCCAACAACAGTATCATACCCATCAGATAAATCCATAATAACCTCATGAGCGTTTGCCAATTTACAAGCCTCTATAATCTCCTTTTCAGTTGCTTTTTCATTACTCCACAAGAGATTATTTTTAACTGTATCATTGAACAAAACAGTGTCCTGCGGGACATAACCAATATGTCGTCTAAAAGAATAAATATCGAATTCCTGTAAAGGCTTCTTATCTGCTAATATTTCCCCTTTATCAGGTTCATAAAATCCAATGAGCAAATCAATTAAAGTTGATTTCCCCGATCCTGATTCACCAACGATTGCTGTCACCTTACTCTTTTTAATTGTTATATTAATATCATTCAATACAGGATTATGACCGGGATAAGAAAAACTTACACCTTTATATTCAAAGCCATCATCTATCCTGTTAAAAATAAAACCACCTGTTTTTTGAACATTTCCACATGCCAGTCTGTTCATATAAGATACCTGCTCATAACTGGGATAAAAGTTCACGATGGAATGCTTAATTGATGTGAATCCCCCTATCATCGGAAGAAGTCTTAAAAAAGCATAGCCTATAATGCCCATCTCTGCTATAGTGAGTTTAGAATACTCAGATGATATATACATTGTGATTATAATAGCCATCCATCCAAAAGGCTCAAATATCTTTGGCAGTGCCTTTTGTAAAACATGGGACTTTGTTTCAAAATTACAACGCTCACCAAAAGCCTCATTAAACCTTCTTATATATTTTTTATGATTTCCATATCCCAAAATCACTTTTACTGCCCCCAGGCTTTCATGTATTAGTTCCATAACCTTATTAGATGACATAGTGCTTCCTTTACCTAATCTGTAACTTGCTCTATTAAAAAGCATAAAAGGCAAAATAAATAAACATCCTAATACAACTGCAATTAAAGTGATCTTCCATGAAATGTAAACAGGTACGGCTATAAAAAACATTGCGCGTATAAACTCTGATAGAATACTACCAACTGAAACAAAGGCATTCTTGACACCATCTATCTCACGGGTTAATGTATTTAGAATTGAACCATAACGTTGGGTATTGAAAAAATGCCATCTAGCATTAAAAAAAGCCTTAAATGTCTCTACCGCCAGGGATCTTACCATAGCGTACTGGGTTTTTAGAATTATCCCGTTTGTAACTATTATTGAAGCGCTAAGTAGTGTATTAAACAGAAGAAAAAGAATTAAAATATTAATTTTTGTTACGCTAATACCAAACAAATTAAACAAATTAAATAATCTTTGTGTTATTGAACTAATATTCTTAAACTCAGGATTAATAAAGACATCTATAACAGGGGCTATCAATAGAGTGCTTGCAACCTGGATAAAACAGACAAAAGTGAGCATAGAAATATTTAAAACAAAAAGAAGTGGATACTTTTTATAAAATGTCCATGCCATCTGTAAGATTTTCATATTATTGCCTTCTTAAGTACTGTGTGGATTTGTAATTGCTATAGCTTCAAACCTCTTGTCCATGCCTTCGAGACGTGTTCAAATGACTTTTTCCAACCATTTTAGGTTATAATCAGACAACTTAGATTTTATTGAATCTCCTACCACTGTGTACAATCTAATATATAAACTTTCTTAATTCCTTTACCCATACATCTAACCAATCTCTTCTTGCATAGGCAAATCTACTACAGAACTCTTTTCTGGCATTCTTCACCTTATCACTCAGCCACCATTCTCCTGGATTATCAAATATCTCATTAACCTTTTCAACAGCACTAATTGGGTCTCTATAAAGTATTCCAACGTCCCTTAATGTCTGAAAATATGGCTCAGCCTCAGGACGCATCGTGTAAACTTCATGATCCCAATAAAACACACTTGGGACATTAATAGTTAAAGCTTCAAGAAATGAAGTGTGTGGATGATCTATTACTACCATTTTAGTCTTCTTCATCCACTCCACTAGTCTCCATTTTGTTGCAAATTCGACATTTGGACATGATGATTTAATAAACTTTTGTTCATTCCATCCAACTTCTCGATTTGCACGATACAAGACTTTATCTTTTAATGCAGTGGACAGATTTTGAAAAAATATTCTTTTATCATTAAAATATTTTGATATATCATCAGGGAATATCACTGAAGCAAAGCGAAACTCATATCTCTCTTCATTAGTTCCTATAAATAGTATTTTATCGATAACATTTAAATGGGTTTCATTCAAGCCTGACAAATAGGGACTTGGCATTGTTTTTATTTTCTTATTTCTATAAGAATCCCATCCCCATGAATAAAATAAATCTTTTTCAAGAGCAATATTTTCACCAGGGACATTAAACCACATCCCATATCCACCTCCATGCTGTACTTCTATAAGTTTAGTTCCCCTTAAGATTGATTCTGCAGCAAGAAACTTAACCGTCTCGCTAGATTCAAACCCCACTGAAGAAAATAAAACTTTTAAAGAACTAAATTTGCCAACCTTATTTTTATGATATCGGTACATTTCCAAGTAGCACATAGGGAAAGCTTCTGGGAGTATTCTAAAAAATATTGACTGAAATGCATCTGTTGAACCTTCCAGTCTCAAACCCGCTCGTAGCCTAACAGAATAAGCATTTTCTAAGGTTATTCCACTTTGTGGTTTGGTCTCAACAGAACTCAAGCCGTGTACATTATTAAAACCTAATCTCATTTTTAATAGAATTAAATCTTTAATGGATAAATGATACATTTCACTCAGAATTATTGAACCATTAAAAGATAACTCCATAGGCTTTTGTAAGACATTGAACAGCTTTCTCTTCCAACCCCGCCTGGTTATATTTATTTCTAATTTATAATTAATATCTTTCTCAATAGCTTTATCGGGACATATTTCGTAAATTAAAAGACTAAACAAGATAAGATTATAATAATCGCCCCGCACTTTGCCATTTCTTCCAGAAATGAAGTCTTCATAACTATATGAAACAGTTTTACATTTACATTTAGGTAACACATATGTGTAAAACTCAGGATATAACCTTACGGCATTTTCTATTCTTTTATATCTAGCAAAAACAATTATAATAAAACGAAGAAGCCATGGCCCTACAAGCACACGCCAGTATTTCTCTGGATATGTTACTTCATGGATAATATTCAATCTTTCAGATATCAAAGGAACTATTCTTTTATAAAGATCATAGCAGTAGACAAATGCATCATTTCTCTTTTTTGCCGTTAACCAAGGGGAAGAAGCTATCATATAATCTCTTTCTCCTATAATATTTTCAGCATCTTTTGCAGTTAAACACCATGGCCCAAGGAACAGTAACCTATTCTCTAAATCCCAGAACTCTGTAATTGCAGTAGTTGCAAGGCAATAACTTTCACTGCTTTTTTGAAACATATTTATAACTGTTACACCCTTCCCAACTTATCATCATTCATTTGTATAGATGCCGCTATACACCCTCGGTCTTAATCATGGAGCTTTAACAGTAACTATCTTATGCCATGCTTCGTTTGATTTTAAGAAAGTTTAAGATATTTTCAGCCGTGTCAAAGTTTGCAGGCACTATCTCCCTTGGGGATATCTGAATATCATAACTTTCCTCAAGCAAAGATATGAGCCTTACAAGCATCAAGGAATCAAGCCGGCTGCTTCTAAAAAGAGAATCGCCTTCTTTTACTTCCTCGCCATTTAACTGATCAAGGAACTCGTTATTAATCAGAGATATCAATTTCTCAAGGTCCATAACTCACCTCATCATATAAGGAAAGGCTATTTCAATACCCTCCTATACCTTTAGCCACATATGCTGACGGCAGCTTTTTAACCTTCTTGCGTCCTACGCTCAAACACCTTACATTCTGGCAAAACCTAAGCATCTCATTTTTACCCGTCTTGATTATTTTCCCCTCATGTTCAAGTATCTCGACAGGACGATGTATTATCGTGTTGTGCCTGACAAAAGATGTTTGCACCTTTAACGAGTGTATCGGGTTAACTGTGGCTCCCACCTGGTTATAGCTCAGGCTGGCTATGCTAATGTTGGTAAGCTCATAGTTGTTGCGACGAATAAACCTCATCCTCTCCATGGAAACCTGATAACGAAATACTATATTCTGGCTAACGTGTATGTTAGCCCCCGCAACCAGTATTCCGTCACTCTGCCTCATGGACTTTCTGATAACTTCCATTGCATCATCGGGGTCTCTTATTATACATCCAAAGCCATTCTCAGAGTCGGTATCTCCTCTACCTGTAGGCACTGGGCACTTGTTGCATCCCAGACATCGGTATATAATGAAATCTATAAGCTCAATAAACTCAAACTCTACCCATGGCAGATCTTTTCTGACTTTTCCTATCAGATTAGACAGATATTTTCTGAGCATTCTACCGTGGGTATCCATAGTGACGAGAACCGTTATTTTAACGTCCTTTTCTTCCCCAGCCGCACTCCATATCTCTCCCCCTCTTTTATAGATATCCGAAACATGGGCAACTTTTTTGCCTGTATCGAATGATGAGCTAAGTCCCTGGTGGTCTTCGATTACACGCCCTGCTTTTCCGGATACAGCCGTACCACCGTACTGAGAAGTTGGAGGGCCGTTACCCACTACCATTGCATCCTGGATTAGGGCCTCGTACATGCTGAAAATATTCGTGGTCTCCTGTCCTCCGTTTCTCTTGGCACCGACTGATGCTATACCAAATATCTTGTCCTTTAAAATATTACTAATCCCGGCTATCTGCAGTACTTTGTTGGCAACTGAAGAGCGATCTCCAAAATAAACCGGGGTGGCAAGGTATATGCCGTCGGATTCACTTATCTTTTCAAGAAGAAGATCAATCTTAGCCTTGTCAACCGCAAGCGAGTCAATCTGGGACTTCTGCTCAACCTCAGAGTTTGAGGAGAGTTGGAAAACCTTCTCGTCTTTCTCAGGAAAAAGCTCTATCAAGGGGAAATAGTCTATTTCAGCGCCTATGCTATTCGCGCCGGAAAGACCCGCGCCAGCCATTATCTCGGAGTTACAAAGCCTACAGCCCTTATTCATCTCAACAGTTGTTCTATTTATGTAGTTGTCAATGTCCCTTGATTCCTTCGCAATCCTGAGTATTATATCCCTGTTTCCCGCATGGGAACGCATACTTCCACAAAATGCTATAATTTTCATATGATTGTCCTGTTGCCTGTTTTATATTTTTATAAGTTCTTTTCTCTTAACCTTGCCTGAACCAGTCCGCGGAATTTCATCCACCTCTATAAACTTTTTTGGTATATGAGAGGAGGGAAGCACTGAGATGAGGTATTTGACAACAGGTTTTCTCTCAAAATATTTGCCCTCACGCATTACATAGTATGCGACCGCCACATTGCCCATTAGGCTGTCTTTTACAGGAGCCACGGCAACGTCTGAAAACTCTTTCCGTCTCTGAAGCGCCTTTTGAATCAATATAGTGCTGACTTTTTCACTACCGCTTTTAAAGATGTCATCCTTTCGCCCCTCTAAGTACAAAAAACCGTCCTCGTCTTTATAGCCAAAATCCCCTGTCCTAAATCCCAGAGGGCTTAAAAGCTCTTTATTTGACTTTTCGTCATCCATATACCCATCCATAACCAATGGCCCCTCGATATATACCTCTCCCGTTTCTCCCGTTCCGGCTTCGGAAAGATCCTCACGCCTTACGGTTACTGTCATACCGGGCAAAGGTTTTCCTACCGAACCGTTTTTATCAGGCAAGAACTCAGGAGTAAGTAAACAGAGCCTTCCGCCAACCTCTGAAAGTCCATAAACTGTGTATATTTCAACATCAGGAAAGAGTTCTAAGGATTTCTCAATAACATGCTCAGGGAGATGGTCACCAGAACTCATGAAAAACCTGAGATTTTCAGTCCGCTCATTAGGTCCTGCCGTCTCCACTATCCTGATCATGTGAGTAGGAGCCCCACCAAGTCCGGTACAATCAAGGTTCTCCATCTCTTTTAAGATATCCACACCGAAATAAAAACCTGCCCGGGCAGCTATCCCGGCACCATTGGCATAACAAGTCAAGAGGTGATTGATCGCGCTTGTGTAGTAAGGCGGCGTATTTATAAATATTTTATCCTTATGCGTAAGCTTTAAAACATCCGACATGAGCGAGGCGTTAAGCGCAAGCATCCTGTGAGAACAGGGAATTGCCTTGGTCATACCAGTTGTGCCGGAAGTAAACATAATCATTGCTGTATCATCTTCCCTGGCCTCATAAGGGTTAGAGTTGCCACTATCTCCCTGGTTTTTAAATTCCTGAATATCTATATAGCACATCCCATTATATCCAGTAGTTACAATTGGACCGTTTATAAGACCGATTAAGGGTCTAGCCTTTTGCTCTATTTTAAGCCTTATCTCAAGAGGGAGGGATAAGTTCATAGGTATAACCACCCCTCCAGCAGCCCATACCGAAAAGATGGCGGTAAAAAACACTGAATAATCTTCGATATAAAGCGAGACAGGAGTTCCGGGAGTCAGCCCTCTGTTTTTTAAGAAACCAGTTACTTTTAAAACCCTGCTCCTAAGCTCTCCAAACGTAAACACCTCGTCTTTAGTGTTTAACGCCTCTTTTTGGGGCCACTGATCGGCACCTTTTAGAAGAAAATCAAGTGGTCTCATAAAATTATCTGTCTTTAAGAAGAAAAATCTCTGGATCCCTATCTAAGCATTCATAGCACGCCATCTCAAGATCTTTCGCTCTTACCACCGGAAGCAGAAACTCAAAGTTAAGCCCCCTCACTTGTTTCCTTTCTAAAAGCAAATCCACGGCCGGCTGCCAGTAATACGGAATGTTTGCGTTAAGATCCCTAACATACATATCGGTTTCATAGTATTTCTCTCCGTCACCGAAATCAGTCATGCCACTAAAGGTCTTAAAATACCTGTAAGGCACCCTTTTAATCTCCTCAAAACGATGAAGAAGTGTAATCCCCCAAGGAAACTCCCTGCCGAAGTTCATGATCAGGGCATTTACTTCAATAAGCTTTTCAAAAGGCGTACCCCTGCCCCAACACGTTGTTCCTTCATGGCAACAGATTTTCTCAGCCAAAGGCCCTCTGCCAGAAACGGAGAATATCGGATGCGGACTTCTTATCACCCTGTCCATGCGCCTAAAGGTCTCACTTATCAGCCCCGTCTCGGCATAAGTGTGACGGTAATTGTATTTCTTACCCCTGAAAAAACCCAAGTTAAAGGTCTGCATAATGATAGTTACAGAATTGGGCAAAGATGAAAGTAATACATCTATATAGTCAAGAGGAGTGTATACATAACATTTAACATCCTTAAAGGAATTTATAAACAAGATTACGTCGTTATCTTTGATATTATGGTTTTTAATAGAATATTCAAATAATTTTAAGTAGTCTTTACTGTATGTCATGGTCTTAGTCTTAGTCTTAGTCTTAGTCTTAGTCTTAGTCTTAGTCTTAGTCTTAGTCTTAGTCTTAGTCTTAGTCTTAGTCTTAGTCTTAGTCTTAGTC
>Ga0187827_10008744_pt1 | contig 10891 bp, 9 predicted proteins | sample ETNtaG_39_FD_167969 | JGI IMG/M metagenome (GOLD analysis project Ga0187827, IMG submission 167969) | Marine microbial and viral communities from oxygen minimum zone, Eastern Pacific Ocean - ETNP2014_SV_150_PacBio MetaG (Illumina Assembly) | ecosystem: Environmental > Aquatic > Marine > Hypoxic... | reverse complement strand
AGTCTTTTTTCAGACCAATTCGCATAAGCAACAGCATCAGCCCAGCTTACACCAACCACAGGTTGATCCGAGTTGTTGAATTTTACGTTTTCCCAGAAAGCTGGTTCTGCATAATTTGATTCCACTATAAACTTTTTGTATTGATTATTCGTTATTGGATATTTATCAATATAAAACTCATCAACATTTACAGCTTTTTTTTCGATTCCCATCAAAAAAAATCCTGCAGGAATATGAACCATTGCGGAACCGTCTTTCTTATTAATGATTCCTTTTTTCTGAATTACTTTACTCTTTTCTTCCATATTTGTTGATACTCTTAACTTGAATTAAATTAATTTTTATACAGCACGTCTATTTTTTGCTAAATGAATAAGCATGTATTCAAAAAATGTGTGTCACTGTAGCTTAACCCGCTATTACAACAGTTTAAAATCTTCAACTGCGGTAAAGCTATCAACCAGGTATCCGCAAGGATAAAGCACAATAGAACACTTTGCCTTGAATATTACTCAGCTATATTACAATTTTTTCTAGCAAGGTCGTGGGTTTGTATATTGCAACAAGGTGTGTTTTTAGTTTAATAAGTACATGAATAATCTACAATTAATAAAGTGGTTTGTCAAGAACAAAGAGAGGGAAAAAGGAAGTTGTATTAAATGTTGGAATTTTTTTGAAATAAATATAAATGATATTGCTAGATAGGCTTATGTTTACTCTAAATGTGCTCCGAGGTAACAATTTTACAGATTTTCTATTTCCGGAAACAAACACCTGCTTTCATATCTCTATATTCAAGCCTTTCAGGGGTGAATTTTAGGACTGTGAGTTCCGGGTCATTTATACCACCCGGGAAATATGGTTCAAGTCTATCATTCCATACGTATTTCTTTGTCTCCATATCAACGAGAATTTCCATCTTTCCAAAAAGCCTGATATCTCTAGCTGTTTCTTCGTTAAAGGAGACAATACATACACTACTATTTTTGTCAATTTGCGCAATCTTTGGAGAACTTTTGTGGGCAACAAACCATATTTTCAGGTCATTATCAACTTTCTGAATTTCCATAATCCGGCATGATGGTTTACTCTCCATACTGGTAGCTAAGGAAACTGTTTTAGCTGAATCCAAGTAATCTCTTGTTTTTACTTCAGACATGCTTTCTCCTATAAAATCAATTAATTGATTGAATGACTATACGCATAGTTTTTTTTACGTTGTTTCTAATAATAACAATATCTACTTCATCTCCAACTTCATGTCTGTCCATAGTTCTTACAAGGTCAGTACTATTTTTAACTTTTGATCCGTCAACTTCTATTATAATATCTCCCAACTCTATTCGTCCATTCGGCAGACGCTTAACTTCCCTCAGCCCTGCATCTGCCGCAGAACTTCCCTTAAACACCTCAAGTATTCCCACGCCCTCTATTCCTATTCTAGACATAATATGTTCAGGTATCAGCGAAATGCCAAATCCCGGACGTCCTACTTTTCCATAATTAATCAGTTTCGTGACAACCCGGTTTACCGTGTCCACAGGCACAGCAAAGCCCACTCCGGAATATGTTCCGCTGGGACTGATAATAGCAGTGTTTACACCAATCAATCTGCCAAATGAGTCTAGGAGAGGGCCGCCTGAATTTCCGGGATTAATAGCCGCATCTGTCTGGACAACATCATGGATATATCTTTTAGTCATAGACTGGATTGTCCTGTCCAGCGCGCTGATAATGCCGGTAGTTAATGTGGAATCCAATCCGAAAGGGTTTCCGATGGCAAGCACCTTTTGTCCAACCCGTAAATCGCTGGAATTTCCGATCATCAAAGGTGAGATGTTGAGGTTTGTGGGATTAATCTGCAATACAGCCAGGTCATGGTCCGGATCGGCTCCAACAACCGTTGCATCATATCTTTTACCGTCCATCAGTTTGACCTCAATTCCGTCTGCTTCATAGATAACATGGAAATTGGTTACTATATGGCCCTTACTATCCCACAGGAAACCTGAGCCGGTTCCCTGGGGTATCTCCGTAACATTTAATGAAAAGTAATCTCTCCGAAATTTTTTGTTGGTTATATAAGTGACAGACGGAGAAGCCTGTTCAAAGACCTCCATATTGACTCTTTCATCTGCACCTAAATCGCCCATTGGTTGTGCTACCGGGCGCATTCCAGTTTTTGGCTGAAAAAATCTTGTAGGCTTTATACCAAAAAAGTCGGCAACTATCCAAACGATTACGATAATAATCAGGATTCTGGCCAGCTTAACCATTTTTGGATTTGTAAAAGTTGTATTCTGCATAATTAGTCCATAATATAGTTATGGAGCCAATATATTACAATGATTATTTTCTATTCAAGTAGGCACCATTTATTCAATAAAGTCATAAACAACAACCTTCCGAACGAGTGGTTTGAGCGTTTTTTCAACTGCTTTTTTGTGTATCGGATGATTGAGGTATTCAAACAGTTTCTGCTCGTTCTCAAAAGTCAAATATATTGCGGCGTCAAAACTGCTATCCACAATCTCTCTTTCACTCTGAATTACGCTGCCAGCCCTTACGTCGATTACATCTGGTATTGCAGAAAATCTTCTGGAAACTTCTATTACCTTTTGACGTGCTTCTTCATTGCCAGGTTCATTTAGCCAGCAAACTACAACGTGGTGTACTTTTGCTGTTGGGTCTGAATGATCCTTGCCTTGTTGACATGCCGGAAGCAAGAATAAGACAAAAATTATAATATGAAGAAGTTTAATATTCATTCTTAAATGTCACATCCATATTGTTTGGGTACGATGAATCGTGCCTCTACGCAGTAAACATCTCTTTCCTTACGGTAATTCTTTCGATATATTCTTCCTTCGGTTCATACCCTGTGCCGGAGATCTGGAGGATTGTGATAAATCCATCTTTGTTGACGGTTACTGGAGGCTCGATGATGTCTTCTTCAAAGTATCTCTTGCTTGCAGATACATCACCGGGCAGAATGAAACCAGGGAGTGCTGACATTGCTATGTTATGGGAACGTCCAATACCGGCTTCCAGCATCCCTCCGCACCAAACCGGAATGTTGTGTTGCTCGCAGTAGTTATGGATTTTAATAGCTTCACTGAAACCTCCCACACGTCCCAGCTTTATGTTGATGATCCTGCCGCTTTTCATTTCAATTGCTTTGCGGGTTTTATCGAGAGACGTAATCGGTTCATCGAGGCAGATGTCAGTGCTAATCTGTTTTTGTAAATGTGAGTGGTTAACAATATCATCATGATTTAGTGGTTGCTCTATCATCAGAAGATTAAATTCATCTAAACTCTTTAACAGGTTTATATCCGCGAGAGTATATGCTGAATTAGCATCAACAGAGAGAGTGATATCAGGAAAAGTTTGACGTACAAGTTTGAGAATATCATAATCCCAACCTGGCTTGATCTTGATCTTTATCCGCTGGTAACCTGCTTCGACTTCAATCCTGATTTTCTCCAACAGTTGTTCAGGGGTGTTTTGTATGCCGATAGAGACACCACAGGGAATGTTTTTGCGTGTTCCGCCCAGTAATTCGTGCAGGGTTATATTGTTAATTCTGGCAGTCATGTCCCAACAGGAGTTTTCTACTGCCGCGCGCGCCATCTGGTGTCCTCGTATCTGTTTGAATAGCTGACTAACCTCCGATGGTGCCGTCCACTCTTTTCCAATTGCGATTGGTGCCAACACATTTTTAATAATAATCCAGGCAGTATCAATAGTCTCGTGAGAGAAAAAAGGATTTTCTCCGGCTGTACATTCACCATGGCCAACAGCACCGTCACAGAAGATTTTTGTTAAGAGTATGCGGCGTTTTTCAGTTCTTCCGAAGCTGGTTTCAAAATAATGGACAAGCGGAAGGTTAATTTCCCGTATTTCAAGCCGTTCAATCTTAATATTATTCTCCTGAAAAAAAATATAATTTTCAGTCAACAGAAGTGAGATGCTTTTGTCTTAGAGTAAGTATATCAATCCTGGTTGCAATAAGGAAGAATTTTGTGCTCTTAATGGGTTTGTTACAATACAGAGCCATCTTCAATTTTCCATTCTGCATTTGATGTTTTGCTTCGTCATAAACTCTGCTTTACAGTGTAATTCCGTTTTCACTATTCTACAATTAATCATTTAAACATATTATTTTCTATGAATTCTTCTTTCAAATTGTAAAGTGTATCATTTGCAGGAAACATATAAGAGGGCTTATTTAATGCTTAAAAAGACTGTTATATTTGTTTTGCTTATTTTAGGGATTGGCTTTTAAGCAGGCTGTTGTTACCATCGTTCAAATCCTCCTATGCTACCCAATGCCTGGTATGGCAAAGAATGTAACGCGAAAAGTATGGAGGATGATCCTGGACAGTCGAAACTCCACGTATTGGTTATGTATCGTGGAACGTCTTGTGTTCATACTGCCTTGCGAGTGTATTGCCAGACGAAGGGTGCGGTTTTCTGGGATCCGGCAGGTGGTTTTGCTGCTCAACACCATTATGCGGGTCAGGTGAGGCGGCATAGGCGTTTTGATGCCCCTGTCACGGATTGGTATGTGCGTGAGAACGATGTGCTTGTCGAAAAAAGTTCCTGGTCTTAACCAATATCTGGATTGGCGAAAACGTATTGATACGCATGCTGTTGAGATTTTTGAGTTTAATATTCCAGATGAACAGGCAGAGGAGATCTGGAATATTCTACGATACGGTACCAAGCGTTCGCATCCGAAAGGTCGATTTAGTACAAATGCAATGGGGGGGGGTGGATTTTCGGTTGCTAAATTCCTTCATCGTTTTGCTGAGGATATTGTTAAAGTAGACACGGTCTGGCATCCTCACAATCTGGCAAAGCAGCTTTATGATGAAAACCCGGACAGAGTAATTATTTATAGAGATGGACATTTGAGTTTTTATATACCGTCAGAAAATCATGTTGAGTAATTCTAATAAAAAAGAAACAGAAAATTCCCTTCTTGCTTAATACGTAGATAGTGTTGAAGATTAGTTAGATTTGAGACTGGAAATCTTAAGAAGAAACTGCTATGTTTTTTTGGTATTCTTTTTTATAAAATGTGAGTAGGAAATAGATTGTGAAAGAATTAATAGGTGTAATTGTATGAAGAAACTGAATTCCGGCATTCTCTTTTTAGTGTTAGTTGTTACCTGCATAAATACCGGTTTTGCTGCAACCGCTCAAAACCGCTATCCAAAGTCAAAAACCGGAATTATTAAATATGAAATCTATGGTGCTACCATAGCAGGGACTGAAGTTCTTTATTATGACGATTGGGGAAGCCGGGAGGCAAAATACATAACAACAACCATGGAGTTAGGAGGGTTATCGGTGGCAAGAAATACCTTAGTCCTTCTTGAGAAGAATGGTCAATGGATAAACAACGTTGACCTTAACGCAAGAACAGGAATAAGGATGAGGAACCCCAGATATAAGGAGTCTATTGGACAATCGAGAAGAGAAAGAGAAAAAAATGAAGAAAATAAGAATATAGACGCAGGTGGAAGGAAAGTAGAAATCGAAAGGGTTATTGGAAAACCATGTGTAGTCTGGGAGACGCAATATACCGGTATCAAAACCTGTACATGGAATGGGATTGTTCTGAAGAAAATATCCGGTTCTGGATTTTCAAGGATGACCACGGTTGCAACAAAAATAGATGAACGCGTTTCTATTCCTGAGGAAAAATTTACAATTCCTCCGGATATTGAGATGAAAACTGTTGATATTTCCACATTCCACGGCAACTAATGGCGACTTCTGCTTATTTTGTCTTAAACATCTTTCTCCTCACATATTGAAATCGTCATCTAATTTACCTACGCTTTGTTATTTTATTGGAACCAGTGAGGATGGGAATGTTTGGGTAGGAAGTTTAACGTTGTGACAAAAAAAATCTTAATTGTTTTGCTTTTTCTTGGAATCGGCATTAATGCTGGTTGTTGTTTTCATAGTTCATATCCTCCCATGTTGCCTGTGAGCTGGAATGCAAATGATTGTAATCCGAAAAGTCTTGATGATAAACTGGGACAGGCAAAGCTACATGTAATGGTCATGTATCACAAGGCGTCTTGTAAGCATACTGCTTTACGGTTATACAGTCCGTCAAACGGTCCGCTATTCTGGGATCCGGCAGGAGCGTTTGCCACTCAAATCCGTTATTTGGGTCCGGCGGCACGCCATCACAGGGAGTTTGCAACCAAGCGTTATATGGATTCAAAACGTACGGATGATGTGATGAGCGAGAAGGTTCCGACCCTTAATCAATACATGGACTGGCGAAAAGCAATTAACACTCATGCTGTTGAGATTTTTGAGTTTAATCTTACGGATAGTGAGGCGGAAGATCTATATACTATTCTTCACTATGGTACCAAGCGTTCGCATCCCAAAGGCCGGTTTAGTACAAAAGCAATTGGATTAACATGCGGATTATCAGTTGCCAGATTCCTGCATCGTTTTGTGGAGGATATTGTTGAGGTGGATACTGTCTTCTTTCCTCATAACCTGGCGAGACAATTGTATAAAAAAAATCCTGATAGAGTTATTATCTACCGAGATGGTCAGTTGTCCTATTATATTCCGTCAGAGAATGAGCATTGATCGCATTTCGTGGTAATTGTGGATGCGCGGGTGTTTTTGTATTACAAATCTGGTAGCGAAAATTACGGGTAGATGGTTTAATCCTCAGGGATATAAGGGATGTAAAGTGTTTCACCCTTATAACTTTGTAGTTTGTAATGTTCACCACCATTGCTCTGTATATAATAATCAGGCATTAATGGTATCTTTCCAACTTTCGTAGAGACAGCATACATCGGCTGTGCTAATCCGGTTGTGTGGCCACGAATTCCGTCTCTAATCAGCTCCGCACCTTTTTCCACAGGGGCTCGGAAATGGTCTACTCCGGGTGCTAGCTGACAGTGGAACATGTAATACGGCCTTATTCGAACAGATAGAAGTTTCTGATGAAGTTTTTGGAATGTTTCTACATCATCATTTATGCCCTTCAGCACTACACCCTGATTTCCGACATTGATACCTGTATGGAGCAGATCCCAGATCGCTTTCTTGATTTTATCAGTGATCTCTTTTGGGTGATTAATATGGACATTGATCCATATTGGAATATCATGTTCCTGCCCTAGTATGTCAAGAAGGCTTTCTGTTACTCGATGTGGGCAGGTAATTGGCATCTTTGTGTGTATACGGATCATTTCAAGATGAGGAATACTTCGAAGACTTTCAATTAGATACTTTATGTTCTCATCTGACAACATAAATGGATCTCCACCTGTCAGTAATACATCACGGATCTCTTCATGGTTTCTAATCCATTCTAGTCCTTCATCAACATCGAATCGTAAGCGCAGATCCTTGTCAATTACGGCTTCTCTTCTGAAACAATATCTGCAATAGCTTGGACATACGTCGGTAATGGTAAATGCGACTCGGTCAATATACTGCCTTGCAACGCTATCAGGTCTTTTTTCATCTTCTCCAAACCTGTCAGTTTTTTCTCTATTTTCTTTAATTACTAAATAATTTGGAATTCCATATGTGTTTTCACCCTCCTTCATTGAAGGGATAATCATTTTTCTGACGGGGCAATCAGAATCATCTTTGTCCATAAGTGCCGCATAGTATGGCGTTGTTCCCCATCTCATTTTTAATGTTTTTATCGCTTCTTCTTCATCGGGAGTAATATTTATATATTGACTTAGCTTTTCTAATGTATCGACCTGGTCTTTGATCTGTACCTGCCATTGTCCTTCTTCTTGCCAGGGTTCTTTTCTAAATTTGTACATTTGTCTTTCTTAAATCTTTCTTGCTAGAATAATATTGATAACTTCCGAAATATAACGTGGTATAAAAGAGAGGAGGTGTCTATAAATGAAAAAAAATCTATTGAAGTTATTAATTTTCGACAGATTCAAGGGAATCACTTAAATATCAAATCTCTTTTTCTTTATCTACTCTTATAATGCTCTGCCCTTTTCTGATCAGAATTTGAAGATGTATTCTACCAGAATTTCTACCATATGTCTCACGGAAATTGACTTTATCTTACCTCAAAATGCATGCCATTTCTATATGTTCAACTTTCATAAGCACTTAACGTTTTGCATAAAATGACAAACTTTCAATGTAATAATGTGCTATTAATTATGTTCACCGCTTTTTCATGACTTAAATCATCTTATAAGACTCTTTTAATCGTAAGTCATCGGTCTGTACGGTTTGGTTAGACGTTCTAGCACATAGCAGACTCGTCGAGTGTTATCCTCTCGTTCGACTTGCAAAGAGTTAGCGTAGTACTCGGCATTAAAATAGTGAAGGAATGCTTTCTGGATAAATTCACGCCACTTGCGTGCGGCTTCGATATTGGAGACTTTCATTTTATCGATGTCATCAGGTATTTCAAGTAGCAGCACTTCATCTGTCAGTGCCAAATCCGGTTCAACAGGAACGAGAAATCCCTGTTCGTCGTGCTCTGTTCTATTTATGTATAATCCTTTTGCAGATGGCTTCTTCTCCGCATCTTGAGTGTGTCCGTCAACAATAGTTTTAACTTTGTCGCTGTCAAGCCACCATTCCGCAAGAAGTCGGTCTGTACCCAATCCGCTGTGTAATTTGCTTGAAGAGGCTTCTCCGTACAAGTTTATATCGTAGCTACAGGCAATAACTCCCAGCTTGTTTATATTCAGGTGGGCGTTCTTGGATTGTAGCGGATCGAATGCCCATGTTATGAGGTCAATGTTGCGGTTAAGGGCCTCTTCCCGTTGAGCAGCTTTTAGTTTAAATCCAACGTTGTAATTGCGGTATTCAGGCAACACTGCCAGCATATGTGAATGTTGTGACGGCCGTCCATAATGAATTGCGGGAACGCCAAAAACAAAGCCTATCATTGTATCGCCATCAAAGGCGCCTATTGCGAATCCGCCATGTTTACATAATACCCGCATGAATCTTGGAGGTATTATATCGCTCTTATTAAATTTCCATACTACTTCCTGCAGGCCTTCGCAAGGGTTTAAATCTTCAAGCGTTTTTAATTGTTTAAGTGTAATCTGCATTTGTTATTTTGAGAAAATAGTTTTTCAACAATATATCATAGAAATTTTGATCTATTTTTATTACATTGATAAACTTATAATTAATTGAAGAAGAGTACGGAATAAAATAAAACTTACAAAATTACAGATTACAATTTATCTGGGCAGAGGTAGGAATGTCTATAGATCATACAAATCGGCAAACCAGCGAGAATCTTCCTGAACTAACCACTTTAGGAAAAATACATAGCCGGATAGATAAAGTCAAGCTCATTATTAAGGATAAAGACGTGGGCTTTTTCAATAAACATTACCATCTGTTTGAGCGGTTGGAAGGGCTCAGGCAAAAGTTTATTGATACGATAAACCTGAAAATGGACGATTATTCCACAAAAACAGTTAAGTTGTTCCTGGTTCAGCATAATCTGGCATTTGGTCCCGGGCAGGGCGAGCTTAAGTTTATAAAGCATGTAGATCTTCCGGAAGGAATTAAGAAAGCTTCGTTGGTAGAAATAAAAGATATCGTAGAGAATATTGTTCTTGAAGAAGTTGAATCCTCTGCCGTGGAGAAGAGTTTGTTTCATGCCCTTCATAATGTAAAACTGGGTGGTGCAAGCAGCGCCATAATGCTTATGGAGATTGAATATATAGGGGGAGAAATAAAGGCAGTACCTATTGACCTGACAAAGAGTGAGACAGTACGGCTCGCAAGGGAGGTGGGAAGCCGGCTTACCAAATATCGTATTATGGGCCCGAATGGTTTCTGGCCGGAACCGGATAATGAGACTACCGATGAGCAGATACTAAACTGGGTAGAGGATGAGGCTCTGAACACACTGCATTTAAAACAATTGCTGGCGCCTAAAGAAAAAGATTTGATCGAAACATTAGACAAAGTTTATGAACAGGCGAACGTCCAAAAAAAGGATCCGAACGGCAATAATGCAATTATGATTCATGAGACACCTTATCATAATGCTGCGATTATGTGGCTTAAGGAGTGGAGGGCTACACGAAGTGGGAAAATTGCAATGGAAGAGTTGAACTCTGAAGAGTCGAAGGTCAGTAAATATTACCGGCAACTGGTATCAAGGGCAGAGCGCAAATACGACGTAATGCCGGCCATTGCCAAAGATATTATAGCCGTAAAAAGACTTCTTACCGTAATGCGTTTTCCATTTCGTGACTATAGGCTTGGTGGACAGATTGTTATTATGGATACAGGAATTGCACCTGTAATTTCGCATGAGCATCTGTTAAATCTGGATGAACTGGCCAGTGAAGATTTTGTTATTATCAGCGTTTTATCAAGACGCCTTGGAGGAAGCTCTCCCGGAAGGATAGAACAACTTTGCCGAACATATGTGGAGGCGGCCTACAACCTGGGTGCTAAAATCGTCCTTTTATGCAATACGATGGATGCCAATGCCAGAGCTACAATAGAAAAAGAGTTCTCCATACCTGTTATTGGTCCCATTATACCTGCTGTCGACGCTGTGTTCAGACTTGAGAGTGCTAATGGGGTTGAGGTAAAGAGTATTGGAGTAATTGCTACAAAAGCTACGATAGAAAGCGGTACTTATATATATGAAATTAGGAAGCACAGTCAGAATGCCAAGATATTCAGCGTAGCAACACCCTTGTTCGCAACGATGGTTGACATGAGTGAGTTTGACAAAATGAGATGTCAGGTTATTAGTCAACGAAACAGGTCTATTATAGAAGCGAACCTGAAGCCGCTTATGGAAAAAAATATCGATACTCTTATTCTGGGGTGTACTCATTACGGTGTATTTGAGACGGTAATA
>Ga0187827_10008743_pt1 | contig 10892 bp, 9 predicted proteins | sample ETNtaG_39_FD_167969 | JGI IMG/M metagenome (GOLD analysis project Ga0187827, IMG submission 167969) | Marine microbial and viral communities from oxygen minimum zone, Eastern Pacific Ocean - ETNP2014_SV_150_PacBio MetaG (Illumina Assembly) | ecosystem: Environmental > Aquatic > Marine > Hypoxic... | reverse complement strand
ACCATTATCGTCGGTCCGCCGCCTCAAGAGGATGCCTGGCTCGGAAAAGCGACAGAGCGTATTTTTCTGCCCTTACTCCGGACCACGTTACCTGAGATCGTCGATATGAATCTGCCGGTTGAAGGTATTTTTCATAATCTGGCTATCATATCTATCGAAAAACGGTATCCCGGTCATGCCCAGAAGGTGATGCACGCCCTCTGGGGGCTCGGCCAGATGATGTTCACCAAAGTGATCGTCATTGTTGATAAAGATGTCAATGTACACAATATGCAGGAAGTCGTCTGGCGTACAGGGGTTTCCATAGATCCCAAGCGGGATATCATGATCACCGAGGGTCCGTGCGACGTGCTTGATTTCGCCTCTCAAATAGCCGATTACAGTGGTAAGATGGGAATCGATGCGACGACCAAATGGCCGGAAGAAGGATTTACGAGAGGTTGGCCTGAACTTTTATCCATGCCTGATGAGGTGAATCAACGAATTGACGACTTGTGGCCGCAGTTAGGGCTATAGAACGGCACGATCATCCCGACACCCGGCACCCAAAAAACACCGGCCCCAGCTCCCCGATCGTGGTCGAGGACAAGCTTCGCCGGGATGACGACCTTTTCTGAAACAATGCATGCAAATGCCGGCATCTTGATGGGGGGAACCTTGTTTGATACGTTAATTGCAAAAGCCGGGCTGACCGATATATATGAGAAAGTGATACATGAAGAGCGGTTATCATCTGATGATGGTCTGCGTCTTTATCAACATCCGGCTTTATCGGCCATCGGGTATCTGGCTAATCTGCAGCGGGAACGTTTGCATGGGGACAAGGTTTATTTTGTCCGAAACCAGCATTTGAATTATACCAATATCTGTAATAAGGGGTGTCTGTTCTGTTCATTCTATGCCCTGCCCAAAGACCCGGAGGGATATGTCCTGTCGCCAGAGCAGATACAGGAACGAATGCGGGCGTATGCCGACATCCCGATTTCTGAGATTCACATGGTAGGCGGCGTCAACCCAAAACTGCCTTACGACTACTATATCGATATCGTGAAAGCCATAAAAGAGGTCCGTCCCGATGTCTCTCTCAAGGCCTTTACAATGATCGAGCTGGAACAGATTCGTCGAATCGGCAAAAAGCCGATGGATGAAACATTACGGGAATTAAAAAAAGCGGGCATCGATGCGCTGCCCGGCGGCGGGGCGGAGGTGTTCAGTGAACGGGTGCATGAGGAACTGTTTCATGCCAAGTCCGATTCCGATAAATGGCTGGAGACGGCCCGGACCGCTCATCAGGTTGGCCTGCCTTCGAATGCCACCATGCTTTACGGCCATGTCGAACAGACAGAAGAGAAGGTCTATCATCTCACCCGATTAAGAGAACTTCAGGACGAAACGAAGGGCTTTATGTCGTTTATCCCATTATCCTGGCATCCGGAGCAGACCGCCATTGACCATCTGCCGGGCCCGACCGGGCAGATGGACCTTCGCGAAATAGCCGTAGCTCGACTTATGCTCGACAACATTCCCCATATTAAATCATTCTGGATTATGAATACACCGGCGGTGACGCAGGTGGGCTTGTGGTATGGTGCAGATGATATGGACGGCAGCGTCCTTGAATATGAAATCACCCGGGATCCGGACACCGATCGTATGCAGGCGTTGACGCAGACACAGATGCTTGATATGATTGCTGAGGCGGGGCGCCAACCTGTAGAACGGGATGCGCTGTATCGTGTTCTTGATGCGCCGGAACCGGTGTTACCCCCTTATATGCAGGTCGATGCCGAAATATCCATAACCACATGAACTAACGGAGCAGGACTTTGATTACAGATATAGCAGAAAAAATCGGTGCCGGTGAGCGCCTTACCTATGACGATGGCCTGCGGCTGTTTTATCATCCGGATGTCACGGAATTAGGTATGTTGGCCGATCATGTACGCATGCAGAAACATCCGGAACCGGTGATCACCTATAACATAGGCAGGAATATAAATTATACCAATATATGTTGGGTGCGGTGTAAGTTCTGTGCCTTCTATCACCCTCCTGGCGACCAGGAGGGCTACACCCTGCCTGAAGAAGAGATTTTTCGTAAAGTGGAACATTTAATAGATGTAGGCGGAAATGAGCCGGAGTCCTGTGAAATACTCATGCAGGGTGGTTTGAATCCGAAATTGAAAATTGAGTATTATGAACATCTCTTCTCGGAAATCACCCGTCGATATCCTGCGACCTATCTTCATTCCCTTTCTGTCGCTGAAATCGTCTATCTTGCACACATCTCGAAAATATCGGTCGAAGAAGCGTTGATTCGGCTCCGTGACGCTGGTTTGAAATCACTACCCGGCGCGGGCGCGGAAGTCCTCGCCGATGAAGTGCGTGATGCCATCGCCTCCCGGAAAGAGACGACACAAGAATGGCTCGATGTTCATCGCCTGGCTCACCGGATCGGCATGAAATCAACCGCCACCATGATGTTCGGTTCGGTTGAGACGATAGAACATCGGTTGCAACATCTCGTGCGCGTACGTGAATTACAGGATGAATCACTGGACGTATCCGATGGTTATTTTACGGCATTCATCAGTTGGAGTTTCCAGCCTGAAGGGACGGAATTGCCTGATATGCGCAAGGCCACCGGCTATGATTACCTGCGGACCACTGCGGTTGCTCGCTTGATGCTGGACAATATAGAAAATATCCAGGCCTCTTACGTGACACAGGGACCTAAAATCGCCCAAATCGCCCTGCGGTACGGCATCAACGATTTTGGAAGCACGATGATGGAAGAGAATGTCATCAGTGCCGGCGGGGTAAGTTTCGTGATGCCCACAGACGAAATCGAACGGCTCATAGAGGATGCTGGATTTACCGCTCAGCGTCGCAATACACGGTACGAAACGGTTCTTTCCCAATAAGCCTCCATGATCGGTCAAACGCGCTCACATTATCATATCACCGACCATATTATGCAGGCTATCCGGCCTATGAGTTAGACGATCCGGAAACAAAAAGGGAGATATGCTATAACCCCGCAGAAAAGCGGACGGAGTGAACGTAGACCGACCGCTTTTCTGCGGGAGCCCTGATGGCCAGGTGGTTTATGTGAATGACAACACGTTAATGGCCGTTGTCATGGACATTGTTGACGGGGTGGGAGAAATTAAGAAACCTGAACGGTCGTTCAATGCCGAAGAGATCGGAGTTCGTTTATTAGGCGAGTATCTGGAACCTGCTTACGATGTCGCTAAAAACGGCGAACGATTTGTTGTCATCCAAAGACGGTTTAATTCTACCATTACGATGGTAGAAAACTGGCTCGAAGAATACCGCACCATTCATTCAATACCATAGTAGTGTCTAAATGAGCTTAACACGTCTCAACGCCGTAAGTTTTCTGAACACCAAACCTCTGGTTTATGCGTTAGAAAAACATCTGCTGGTCCATAACTTTCAACTTATGTTTGATGTGCCGTCCATATGCGCCCGGCAAATAAAAAAGGGGAATGCGGATGCCGGGGTTATTCCATCAATAGAGTATGCTCGAAGTGATGCGCCCTACGCCATTGTTCCGGATATTGCCATCACATCCAACGGGCCGGTCAACAGTATTTTTCTTTTCCATACCGTACCCGTTGAGCAAATTAAGACCGTGGCGCTCGATACGAGTTCCCGGACCTCGGTCGCCCTGACCCATATCATTTTAAGAGAAAAATATCACCTTCGCTTCACGCCTATCGATCATCCCCCCGTCTTAGACCAGATGTTGTCTATCGCCGACGCGGCTCTGGTCATCGGTGATCCGGCGCTTGAATACGCAGATCGTCCTGAACCGCACCTCGACCTGGGTGAAGAATGGACGGATATGACCAATTTACCGTTTGTATATGCTTTTTGGGCGGGTCATCACAATCGATTGGACGCATCCGATGTACATATTTTAATAGAGGCCAAAAAGATAGGATTAACGGCGCTTACCGATATTGCTGCAGTTTATGCCCGGACACATCGTGGGTCATCGACATTTTATGAAGCCTATCTTCGAGATCACCTGCAATATGCCTTTGGCCTTGAAGAGCAAAAAGGCCTCAAGGCCTTTTACGAACGGGCCTACCAATATGATCTGATTGATGCCGTCCCTGAGCTACACTTTTTTTAATCGGCGCCATATTCTAAGGAGCCTGTCATGTCAGATAAATCCACGGTCGGTTTGGGTACCGGCACCAATCGGCGTCAAAATGTTCAGATCGCCGTAGAACGGGTAAAGGAACAGTTGGAAGCATGTATGCAGGACGAAGTCATGCTCAAACCGAATTTCCTATCGGGATCAAATCCGCTGGTATGTACCCATGTAGATGCGATACGAGGCGTGCTGGATGTCATTATGACCCTCTCCAAGAAACCAGAACGGGTTATTATTGCAGAAGGCGGTAATGAAGCCTATTCCGGCGAGGCGTTTCGGCATTTCGGATATACTGATTTACCGGGTGAATATGATATCCCGATCGATCTGATAGATTTAAACCAGGAAACCCGCTGGCGCAATACCAGGGTGTATATGATTGATGGATCCTATAAAACGGTCAGAATGCCGAGAACCGTGCTGGATTGTCCGTGTGTTATATCCGTTGCGGTCGCCAAGACCCATGATGGAGGTATGGTTACCCTCGCATTGAAAAATATGATTATGGGCACCATCCGAAAAAAAGATCGGATCAAGGTACATGGATTCATCTCCCACAATGAGCGCGAGCATCCCCAAGAAGCGCGTGCCCTCAACCGTAACCTGATTCGCCTGGCCCGCCATTTATATCCGGATTTCAGTGTGGTAGACGGTACCGTGGGCATACAGGGTAACGGTCCCGGCGGTACAGACACCATGGCCCATGCGTTGGCCGCAGCAGGAGCGGATACCGTGGCCGTCGATGCCGTCGTTGCCAGGTCGATGGGTTTTGAACCGCTGGAGATCGGCACTATTTTTTATGCCGACGGGCTGGGGATGGGGATCGGAGATTTAGACCGTATCCTGGTTCTGGGCGGCAATGTGACTGATCATACCCACCCTTTTAAACCGCATGACTCCATTGAAAAACAAAGACTATGGCAAATTGAAGGCGCCTGGGAAATGGCTCCGGCGGGGTAAAAGTAATTGGTGATTTGATGATTTACAGTACCCACTTGCCCACTTGCCTTAGTGGTCCGGCAGGGCATCCACTACACGCAGGACTTCTTCTTCCGTATTGTAGAAATGCGGAGAAATCCTGATACCGCCCCCTCTCTTTGCGCCTATGACATGTTTACTTCGCAATGTATGATGTAACGATTCAGTATCATAACGATCGCTCATAAAAGTTACGATGCCGGACCACTCCTCTTTCCCACGGGGACTCACGATTCGGTAGCCCTTATTCTGAAGATGGTCAATCAGGGTGCTGGTGAGCAACAGCAACCGATCCTGTATGTTTTCAACGCCCACCTCAAGGAGTAAATCCACAGCGGCTTTTAACGCATATATGCCCATAGTGTTAAGGGCGCCGCATTCAAACCGTTGTGCCGTCGCGGCCGGTGTGGGGTCGTATGAATCATAATCCCCGGCCTCTTTTATAGAATGCCAACCTACCTCATAAAGGTGAAGTCGTTCAATCATATGCGGGGCGCAATAAAAGACCCCGATCCCTTCCGGCCCTAACAACCACTTATGGGCATCGGCGGTCAGGATATCGACTGGGGTTTCAATTACATTAATCGGAACCTGCCCCAACGACTGAATTGCATCAACAACAAAATACACCCCTTTTTCCCGGCATATAGCGCCAATAGTCCCGATATCGTTGCGGAATCCATTGCCAAACTCTACATGACTTATGGCCACCACCCTTGTTTTATTGTCTATCATGGCGTGGATATCTTCCGGAACGATCCGGCCATGATGTGACTTGACGAAACGGGTTTCCACGCCTCGTGATGTCAGATTTAACCAGGGCAACACGTTAGACGGAAATTCCATATCGTTGACAATGACATTCTCCCCCGGGTGCCAGTCGATACCATTTGCAGCAAAACAAATACCCTCTGATGTATTTTTTACGAGCGCAATGTCATCTGCTTCTGCATGGATTAACTGGGCTAGTGACCTGCGTGTATCCTGCACCGTCAAATCCCATTGGGCGTAATGTGAAGCCGCAAACTCATTGAAATCCTTTACATATTGTTCAACGGCAGTACGGACGCGTCGTGAAATGGTGCCGACTGCAGCGTGGTTTAAATAGGTGATCTGGTTTACAACCGGAAATTCCTGGCGGATCTGATGCAGGTCGAACATATAGATTCCTGAATGATAAATTCAAGTGAAATACCCCCGGCAAGCTGGAGGCTGACCGGGGGCATAAAAAATAGAATAGCTTGTATAATTAAAAGCTGTTGACAGCTTCGTCTATGGGATCGAAAACATGAAACAAGGAACCCAGACGGGATATGAGTACGTTTCCGGTACGTTCGCTGAGATTCGCCAGTTTTAAGTCTCCACTGTCTTCCCGTAAGGACTTTGCACCGCCGATCAGGGCGCCTACACCGGCACTGCTGAGTTAATTAACGCCGCCAAGATCTGCCGCCACTTTGTATGCACCGGATTCTTTCAGATCACTAAGCCGATCCACGAAATCAGACAATTGCGGATCATTCAAAAACTTTCCGCTGAGTTCAATTACCGTAATCCCATTTACCAAACGTTCGTTCATGGCCATATACATGCCCTACGTGGGATGTACAATCTAACGCATTTGACATTTAGAGTTGGTTTAATCATATTTTATATTCTGTAAACGTATAAAATTAATGTGTGCATTCCAATTTTGCAAGGATAAATAAGATCCGTCAAATTACAAATTTCAAACATCCAACAAGAGGAAGATCATCTTGACAGAATTTCTATTGTATCCGATTCATCTGATTTGTATCCCGGACAGAATCCACTCTCAATGTACGGGCATGGACTTCGTGAGATGACAACACGCACGCCGGACCCCGTTAAAGCAGCTTTCAGTATGTCTCTGGATACGGTAGTGTCCCAGGGATCAATAAGTTCCGCAAAGGTGACCGGGCAGGCCTGCACGATCTGTTCGATACTGAGAGAAGCCGTCACGTCCCCCGACTCGGATCCACCCAGGTTCGGAGAGGGTTGAAAACCGGATAAGGCTGTCGTCGAATTTTCGAGAATGATAACCAGCAGGTTTGAGCCCTGATGGGCGACGTTAAAAAGAGCATTGACCCCGAGGTGAAAAAAATCTGAATCGCCGACCACGGCGATCACGGGGTCAGTCACCCCCGCGAGAACAAGCCCTGAGGCAATACCGATACTGGAACCCATGGAGTATTTTATATCGAGTATCTCAAAAGGGGGCGTATTGATTTTAATCGCACAGCCCGGGTCGACCACGTACATAGGGGATAGGCCGGATGATTCGCTCAGTTCATTCAATATTTGAAATACAGGCGTATACGGGCAATTTTCCGGTAAACCCGCCTCGCTGGGCATGACTTTTTGTTCTTCTTCGGGTGAGAACCTATGCGCAGGCGAATAGCCGGGCCAGAATTGGGGGAGCGCTTCGGCAATTTGCCAACGGAACAACTCCCCTTCTCTATATACAAGTTGATCATGCTTTCCATGGACAGGCGTTCGAAGCCCGGCATCATAGGCCATCGATTTAATCAGAGTTTCAAGAAACGGTTCGTTTTCTTCCAGGATCAATACCTGTTCTACGGATTGCAGGAAATCGGTAATCGTTTTTGCAGGCAGTGGCCAGATCGTTCCCAGTTTTAAAATAGACACCTCAGATAAATCTACGTCGGCCAACACATCCGTTAATTTGGTGAATATCATTCCTGCTGCAATGATTCCATAGGCCCCGATCCCGGTTATTTTGTTAAAGGATGACGTCTCATAGTTCGATGAAATCGCATCTATCCGTCCGTGGAGACGACGATGACGTTGTACCGCATTTTTCGGTAAGGAAATCCAACGCATTGCATGCCGTTCAAAAAGATGGGGCGTGACTCTGGACGTAATGGGTATGTCCGGCAAATTCACTACTTCTTTCATCGCACCGAAGGACTTGGTAATCCTGACAATGACCGGCATCTGCATGTCCTGAGATAGTTGGAATGCATACTGGGTCATCTCAATCCCTTCAGAGGGAGTTGCCGGCTCGAGCATCGGCAACTCGGCGCCCCAGGCAATCGGCCTGGTATCCTGATCGTTCTGAGAGGCCCAGGCGCCGGGATCATCCCCCAACAATATGACCAATCCGGCGCCGACATCCGTCAAATTGGCCACCATCATGGGATCAAGAGCGACATTGAAACCAACCCCTTTACATCCCATCAGGGCAGGCACTCCGCCTATCGAGGCGCCTACAGCCGTTTCAAACGCGACTTTTTCATTGGTGGACCATTCGACATGCAGTCCATGCTTTTTAGCCAGGGCACCAAGATATTCAATGGTACCGCTGCTGGGTGAACCGGGGTAGCTTGTCGATACGGCCACACCTGACATCAGAGCGCCATAGGCGATACTCACATCCCCTGTAATGGTCATACGTTCCATATTTACTCCGGAAAGCAGGCAGCAGATAGCAAATGGGAGCAGGGCGGAATTTGTTTGCCCATTTGCCCATATTATATCATTTTCACACGGTAGAATTGATCGGCGAATGTATGACTCAATGAATTAAGCGTCAAGGGTTTTCTCCCTCCCCTCTTGCACAAAAAACCCTTGCTCCCTTGAGGCCTAAATGGTATGTTGTACCATCCGCAGATTATGTTGTTAATTCGATCCTTACAATCTTATTTCTAACTTAGTAATATAAATCATTCACACGGTAGCCGGACATATTGATGGAGTACACACATGCCTCAAAAAACCCGGAAACAGAATAAAAAGAGCAGGATGACACATTCAAAACAGACCGCCGCAAGTAATGGTGTTCATAATCAGAAGGCGGAGACCATCAAAGAATTGGAAGAGATACTAAAAAGCGTCGGGCCTGCCGCCGTGGATAATGAAGCATATTGGCAGGCCATACGTAATCAGTTTCCATATAATGGAGTCCATTTATATACGAACAACGGTACTATCGGCATCCTGCCACATTTGGTGCTGCAATCTCAGATTGAGACCTTGAAAAGAACGGAAATTCAATCTGCAGATCCTTCACCTGTTCACTATCCGGGCGGCGGGGAAGCCCGTCCGAAACTGGCAACCTTGATCAACGCAGATCCTTCCGAGGTCGCCTTCACCCGAAATTCCACTGAGAGTATGAATATCATTGCGATGGGACTTGATCTGAAGCCGGGCGATGAAATTCTTACGACGACGCATGAACATTCCGGTGGTTGGACCTGCTGGCAGAACCGCCAGATTCAGTTCGGCAATCCGATCCGTAAAGTTGATTTGCATGATCCTCCGGAAGATGAAGACGAGATCGTCAATCTGTTTGAAACGGCTATCCGTCCTGAAACCAGGGTACTCAGCTTCTGTCACATCACCTGTACCACCGCCTGGCGGTTGCCGATAAAGAAAATATGCAAGATGGCCAGGAAGCATGGTCTTATTACCGTCGTGGACGGCGCTCAATCGATTGGGATGGTTGAAGTGGATGTTAAAGATATGGGATGCGACTTCTTTGTCAGCAGCACCCATAAATGGTTGTTTGCGCCGAAGGGCTCCGGGATGTTGTATATCGATGATGCTGCAGAAAATCTGATCGGTCTCGGCTATTTTACCCACGGCGGCCGGTTAACAGCTGGACGATTTGAAAACCACGGCTCCCAAAGTCAGGCGCCTATGGTTGGTTTTGCTGTGGCGGTCGATTTTCATAATGTCATCGGTGGTTCACTTGTAGAAGACCGTGGAGCGACTATGGCCGAATATCTGAAGTCACATCTTTCAGACATCCCAGGTGTTAAGTTGTGGACGCCCATGACCCGTGAGCTATCCGCATCGATGGCCTCTTTCTCCATCGGCGGCATGTCGTCATCTGATGTCTGTAATCCTTTACGAGAACGGTACAAAATTCAGAGCCGCGGCCTCCATGAAGGCGGTTATCACGGGGCACGGATCTCCTGTGCTATCCACAATACCTATGAAGAGATGGATAAAGTAATCGAGGCCATCAGTGAGATAGCAGCGAACCGATGTTGACCGCAAAGCGCATTACAGGTGAATGAAGCTACGAAAGGACGCCAGGGCGAAACAATGAGATTCTGGTTTTTGATGTAGGCCACCTGTCGGTGACTTAGAGCCCTTCGGGGTTCGAAGTTTCGTAGCTTCGATAGATTTTACCGAGTAGAATAGGAGTAACGTATGTCCAGTACCTCTTTGACGCTTCAATCTCTGATTGAGCGATTACGTGACAATCATCCCGATGTGGTAGCCTTTCGCATCAAACGCGACGGTGATTATGTAGAATTCACACGTGGCGAGGTAGCCCAACGGGCGGCAGTGCTCGGTGCGCATCTGGCCTCATTGGGTGTGCAGCCAGGTGATCGGGTCGGCTTGCTCTCCGATAACCAGCCTGAATGGGGCATGGCGTATCTGTCGATAGTGGGGCATGGTATGACGGCGGTGCCGATAGATCGGCTTCTCAAACCGGGTGAATATCAGCGTATTCTGGTGGATTCGGGCGCCCGGGCGATCATCGTATCGGGTGGGTTTATAGAGGATGTCCGGAAAATCAAAGATTCACTGCCGAATTTAGAACATATCTTACATCTGGAAGATACCGTCCATCAGGAGCAGAACGGCGTCGCGCCGGATTACGTGGCCGATCCGGATGATCTTGCCGTGCTGATTTATACCTCCGGGACGACCGGCCAGCCGAAGAGCGGCA
>Ga0187827_10008742_pt1 | contig 10892 bp, 18 predicted proteins | sample ETNtaG_39_FD_167969 | JGI IMG/M metagenome (GOLD analysis project Ga0187827, IMG submission 167969) | Marine microbial and viral communities from oxygen minimum zone, Eastern Pacific Ocean - ETNP2014_SV_150_PacBio MetaG (Illumina Assembly) | ecosystem: Environmental > Aquatic > Marine > Hypoxic... | reverse complement strand
TTAAATTCAATATTAACTTTTCTTTCTTTTATTTTTTTAACTATAGCCATAATATTTGTATAAAATAATTAGCTGAACTATTAATTTATATATTTAATAATTACAATTTTAAAATGACAATCGAAGTTAAAAAAAGTAGAAAATTGATAGATTATGAGGTTGCTATAAAATTTTTAGAAAAAAGAGTAGAAGATGTAATAACTGGAAAAAAACCAGAATTATTATGGATTTTGGAACATAAACCAATATTTACTGCAGGAACTCGCTCAAAGGAAAACGAAATATTAAATAAGACGATTATTGTGTTAAAAACATCAAGGGGTGGAAAAGTTACTTATCACGGACCAGGACAAAAAGTTGTTTATTTTGTATTAAATCTTAATGATAGAGGTAAGGATATTAGAAAACTAATAAAACATATTGAAAATTGCATAATTAAAACTTTAAAAGAATATGGAATAAAATCTTTTAATGACAAAAAAAATATTGGTATTTGGGTAAATACTAATGGCAAAACAAAAAAAGTGGCGGCAATCGGAATTAGAGTTAAAAAATGGATTGCATTTCACGGTTTTTCTATAAATATTTCTAATGATCTTGAAATTTATAAAAATATAGTACCTTGTGGCATATACGGTAAAGGAATAACCAATCTTTGTTCAGTAAAAAAAAATAACTACAAATATATAAACCAGAAAATAATTAATAATTTTTTAAGAGTTTTTAAATAAAGTTAATCTTTTTTTTAATAACATTTTTTTAAAATAATCTGGTACATCAACAGTATATTTATATTTTTTTTTATTAATCATAAATTTTATAGAATAGGCATGCAACATAAGATTATTATTTTTATGTATTTTATTTTCTGGAAAATTATATTTTAAATCACCAATAACTGGAAATCCAATTGAAAATAATTGTTTTCTGATCTGATGTTTTCTGCCTGTTATCGGATTCAAAATAAGTAACGTAGAATTGGTATTTTTATCTAAAATTTTATAATTAGTGGTGGCAGATTCATATATTTTCCTATCTTTATCATAACGAGTGAGATCACCAGAAAATACACCCTTGACTTTTTTCATTTCACCATGACAAATGGATAAATAAGATTTATGAATTTTTCTAATTCTAAATAATGATGTAAATAATTGAGCATACTTCCTATTCTTTGCAATAATAAGAATTCCTGACGTTTCTTTATCTATTCTATGTACAATAAAAGGTTTGCAATTATGAAAAATTTTATTTTCTGCAATCAAATCAATCAAATTTTTTTTAATCCTGCTACCACCTTGGACAGCAAGACCATAAGGTTTATTAATTACACAGAAATTTTCATTATCCTCTACCATGAAGGAATCGCTATCTTTTATATCTCTTTTACTAGGTATATACTTTTTTTTCTTATCTAGGTGGTAACTAAAAGTTGGACTAAAATTATTTAAGTAAATTTTATCATCTATTTTAAGTTTATATGAACTTTTAACTTTTAGTTTGTTAATTGTAACATTTTTATTTCTTAAACTTTTTTCTATGAGACTTTGAGGAATTTGATGGATGTTTCTTTTAATCCATCTATCAATTCTTGAATTAACAAAATCTTTTTCAACTTGAAAAATCTTATTCATTTAAAAAAATTTAATTGAATATTTAATTACAAATAGTAATAAATTACTTTTTTGTTTCTTTAGTATTTTCAGGAGTAGTTTCTGATTTACTTTCTTTAGTTTTTTTCTTTAAATCTACTTTTTTTGCATTTATATCTCGATCAACTAATTCAATAATAGCTAAAGGCGCTCTATCACCATATCTGAATCCTGCTTTAATTATTCTTGAATAACCGCCTTTTCTATTTAAATATCTTTTTGACAGAATGTTAGCAACTTTTCTGGCATTTATCTTATCCTGCAATTTTGAAAATAAATATTTTTTATTTGCCAAACTATCCTTTTTACCCAATGTAATAACTTTATCTATTTGAGGTTTTAATACCTTTGCTTTAGGCAATGTTGTTGTAATTTGTTCATATTTTATTAGTGAATTTAACATGTTTTTAATTAAATTTTTTCTATGCTCGGAAGTTCTATTTAATTTTCTATGATGTATTCCATGTCTCATTTTAATTTAAATGTTTTCCTCTAATTTTTGTGATAATTCAGCAATATTTTCGGGGGGCCAGTTAGGAATTTCCATTCCTAAATATAGAGAAATACTACTTAGTATTTCTTTTATTTCATTAAGTGATTTCCTTCCAAAATTAGGGGTTCTTAACATTTCGCTTTCTGTTTTTTGTACCAAATCTCCAATATAAATTATATTATCATTTTTTAAACAATTCATAGATCGAACTGACAACTCTAATTCATCTACTTTTTTGAGTAAATTTTTGTTAAATTCTGGCTCAACTGGTTTTTGTTGAGTTATAATTTCTTTTGGTTCCTCGAAATTAACAAACGTTGACAGTTGGTCTTGAAAAATTCTTGCTGCATATGCTAGGGCATCATCAGCAGCTATAGATCCATTGGTTTCAATTTCTAATATTAATTTATCATAGTCTAAGGCTTTTCCCTCGCGAGCTGTACTTACAGAATAAGATACTTTTTTTACAGGGCTAAATAGGGAGTCTATTGCGATCAATCCCAATGGCGGATCTTTTATTTTATTTAAATTTGCTGGAACATATCCCTTTCCTGAATCAACTATTAATTCCATATGAAATTTTGTTCCTTCATCAAGATTACAAATCGTGAAATCTGGATTTAAAATTTCAATATCGGGATTCTTTAATATTCTGCTTGCTTTTATTTCACCTGGGCCTGTGGCATCTAAAATTAATTTTTTTGGACCCTCAGAATAAGATTTTAACGCTAGTGATTTAACGTTCAAAACTATATCAGTTACATCTTCTCTAACACCTTTGATTGATGAAAATTCATGTAAGACTCCATCTATTTGTATTGCGGTTACCGCAGAACCTCTTATAGATGAAAGCATTATTCTTCTTAGAGAATTTCCAATTGTTAAACCATAGCCCTTTTCTAAAGGCTCAGCTGTAATTGTAGCTATTGATTTATTGTCATGAGTTTTAACATCTACTTTTGACGGTTTAATCAATGATTTCCAATTTTTATCATTTGCTATTTCATGCATTTTTTCCATTTATACTCTCCTTCTTTTTGGTGGTCTTGATCCATTATGCGATAATGGAGTTGTATCTTTAATTGAGGTAATTTTAAAACCCTTTGCTTGCAATGCTCTCAAAGCGGTTTCTCTACCAGAGCCTGGGCCTTTAACTTCAACGGATAATATTTTCATTCCAAATTCTAAAGCTTTTGTTCCCACTTCATCTGCTGCAATTTGGGCTGCATATGGAGTTGATTTTCTGGATCCCTTAAATCCTTTTTTTCCAGCAGAAGACCACGCAATTACATTGCCATGAACATCTGATATTGAAATAATAGTATTATTAAATGTTGACTTTACATAAGCAATTCCAATTGTAACATGTTTTTTAATTTTTTTTTTTATTGATAAACTGGACTTTTTCCTTTCTATAAGAGTAGAGTCTTTTATATCATGTTTTTTTGTATTAATTTTTATCGAATCCTTTTCTTTTTTATCTTCCATATATTATTTTTTCAATGGGGTTATTTTTTTTCCAGCTATTGCTATTGCTTTGCCTTTTCTGGTTCGAGCATTGCAGCGAGTACGTTGACCTCTAACCGGAAGTTTTTTTTTATGTCTTGATCCTCTGTACGTAGCCAAGTCAATCAACCTTTTTATATTTAATGAAGTTTCTCTTCTCAATTCACCTTCCACGTTGATGTTTTTATCAATATATTCTCTGATTTTTAAAACTTCATCATCGGTAAGTTGATTTACTCTTTTGCTAGATGGAATATTTAAGTTTTTGCAAATTTCTTGGGAGTTTTTATTTCCAATCCCATAAATGTAAGTTAAACCAATACGAACTATTTTATTTTGAGGAATATTGATGCCTGCTATACGTGCCATAAAATAATGATGTTAGATTTTTTCAAAGAAACTTATATAAAAAGGAAATATAATGTCAATCTCTTATATTTTCTAAAATTCCCTTTATTTTAGCGTAAATTTCATCGATTTTTTTGCTCCCATCAATCTCAAGGAGAAGTCCTTTTTTATTGTAATAATCTAGTATAGGCTTTGTTTTTGCAACATAAGTTTCATATCTATTTAGAATAGTTTTAGAGTTATCATCGGTTCTTTTTTCTAGATGTTTCTTATCACAGTTATGGTTATTCGAATTTGGTGGGTTAAGGTAAATATTGAATATCCTAGAACACCTAGTACAAATAACTCTTCCATTTGCTCTTTTTGAAACAATATCTTTGTCAATGTTTAAGTTAAACACAATTGAAATTTTCTGATTAAATTCTTTTATCAATTTTTCTAAACTATAGACTTGCGATATAGTTCTTGGGTATCCATCAAAGATTAATTTATTAAAATTTTTAGGATCTGAAATAATTTTTCTAATTAATGAGTTTACCACATCGTCAGATACAAGTTCGCCGTTGTTTATAATCAACTCAATTTTTTTACCTAGGCCAGTTTGAATTTTAATTTCATTTCTTAATAAATCGCCGGTTGACACTTGCTTTAAATCAAAATTATTAATTATATTATTCGATTGTGTACCCTTTCCCGCTCCTGGGGGGCCATATATTATTAGATTCATTAATTTCTGAATTTGGCTTTTTTAATTAAATTTTGATACTGGCTGCTCATTAGTCTCGTCTGAACTTGAGTAACCGTATCCATTGCAACAATTACAACAATCAATATCGATGTACCACCTAAATAAAACGGAATTGGATATTTAGCTATTAGAAACTCTGGCATCAAACATACTAACGCTAAGTATAAAGCGCCAATTGTTGTTAATTTGGCTAAGATATTATCTATGTATAAAGCTGTGCTTTCTCCCGGTCTAATTCCTGGTATATAGCCACCATATTTTCTTAAATTTTCAGCGGTTTCATGTGGATTAAAAACTATCGAGGTATAAAAAAAGGTAAAAAATATAATTCCAGATCCATACAAAACCATATAAAGAGGTTTACCCTGTGAAAAAAGAGCAGATATATTTAAAAATATTTCATTTTGCGAAAAAGTGAAATTTGAAAATGTAATCGGCAACAACAATAAAGCAGATGCGAAAATTGCAGGTATTACTCCAGCAGAATTAATTTTCAAAGGTAAATGCGATGATTCACCTCCATACATTTTGCTTCCCATTTGTCTCCTTGGATAATTAATTAATATTTTCCTTAAGGCTCTCTCCATAAAAACAATAAAAATAATTGTAAAAATCAATAATAGAAATATAGAAATTATCATTATTGATGAAACAGCACCTGTTCTACCTAGTTCAAAAGTTGTTACAAGGGCTCTTGGGATTTCCGCTACAATACCAGAAAATATAATTAGTGAAATTCCATTACCAATTCCTCTTTGAGTAATTTGTTCACCTAACCACATTAAAAACATAGTGCTAGCTACTATAGTTATTACTGTGCTAATTCTAAAAAACATTCCAGGATTAATTACCAAATTTTCTGCTGACTCTAATCCAACTGACAACCCATAGCCTTGAACAGTAGCCAATAAAACTGTTCCATATCTGGTAATTTGAGTAATCTTTTTCCTTCCTATTTCACCTTGATTTTTAAGATTTTTGAAATAATCAGAAACTCCAGTTAATAGTTGTACAATAATAGAGGAGGAAATATATGGCATAATTCCTAACGCAAAAAGAGCCATACGCGCAATGGCCCCTCCAGCAAATACATTGAACATTCCCAATAAGCCTCTTTGATTAGAGCTCATAAGCTCTTGCAAGGATTGTGGATCTATACCAGGAATTGGTATAAATGTTCCAAGTCTATAAATTGATAATATTATAATAGTAAAAAGGATACGATTCTTTAAATCACTAGTTTGAGAAGGGGCACCAATCATTAATAATATTTTTCCTCAAATTTATTTTGTTGTTAATTTTATTGAACCACCTTTTTTTTCAATTTTTTCTTTTGCAGATTTTGAAATAAAATCAACTTCAAGATTAATTTTATCTTTAATATCCCCATTGCCTAATATTTTTATTTTATTTATTTTGTTTTTCAAAATCTTATTTTTTTTAAGTTCATCTAAATTAATATAAATTTTGGTGTCTAATTTTCCTTTAGAAATAAATTCTTGTAATTGTTGAAGATTTATTATTGCAATATTATTTTTTTTAATTGAGTTAAAACCCCTTTTAGGAAGTCTTCTATATAAAGGCATTTGCCCACCCTCAAAACTTTTTATTGCTATCCCTGAACGAGCTTTCTGACCTTTGTGTCCTCGACCCGATGTTTTACCCTTTCCAGATCCTATACCCCTACCCAGTCTAATTTTTTTAGTCTTAACTTTATAATTTAATGAATTCAGATACATTTATATTTTATTTTCAGTTATTTCAGATTTTTTTTTACCACGTAAATAAAAAACATTTTTTGGTGAAAGTTGATTCAATAAACCCTTCATGCAAGCCCTGACTACATTATGAGAATTTGATGAACCTAATGATTTGGCCACAATATCTTTTATTCCTGAAACCTCACATACCGCTCTTATTGCTCCACTTGCTATTATTCCCGTTCCCTTAGGTGCGGATCTTAAAATCACTTTTCCCGAACCTTCTTTTGCCAATATATCATGATGTAATGTTCTTCCTTCTTTAAGTGGAATATGAATTAATCTTCTTTTAGCTAAATCTGTTGCTTTTTTAATTGCATCCGTAACCTGCTTAGCTTTAGCATGAGCAAACCCAAATTTTCCAGATTGGTTCCCGGCCACTACAAGAGCTGAAAAGGCGAATCTTCTTCCTCCTTTAACTACTTTTGTAATACGATTTATATAAATTAGTTTTTCCTTTAATTCATCATTTTGCATCTCTTAAAACTCCAAACCATTTTTTCTTAAAGCATCAGTCAATAATTTAACTCTTCCATGATACTTATAATTGCCTCTATCAAAATATACCTTGGTTATATTTTTTATATTTGCTCTTTTTGCAAGTGTTTCACCAACAAATAATGACAAATCTGATTTTTTTGTTCTAGCAATTTTCTTAATATCTTTTTCTACCGAAGATGCGGTAACTATAGTTTTGCTATTTATATCATCTATTATTTGAGCAGAAATATTTTTGGTAGATCTATTCACGGTTAATCTTAATCTATTATTTGTATTAGATTTTTTTAATTTATTTCTTATTCTCAATTTTTTTTTTACTACTTTATCTAATTTCATTTTTTATTTCTTTTTACCTTCTTTGCGTATCACGTATTCTCCTTTTTCTTTAATTCCTTTACCTTTATATGGCTCGGAAGGTCGAAATGATTTTATTTTTGACGCAACCGTACCAACTAGCTGCTTATCTAAACCACTGATCTTAATTATTGTTTGTTTTTCTACGCTAATTTTTACATCTTTTGGTATCTCAAAATCAGTATCATGACTATAGCCAAGTTGTAAGTTCAAGTTATTGTCTTTTAAAGCAGCCTTGTAACCAACCCCGATCATTTCTAATGTTTTCACAAAACCCCTATTAACTCCAATAATAGCATTATTTAAAAGACTCCGATTCGTACCCCACATTTTTTTTATATCATCATTTTTTCTTTTAGGATTAATTGATAATTCGTTGTTTTTACTAACGTTTACCTCAAAGAGTTTTGTATCCAGATTAATTTTCTTGCTACCTAAAGGTCCTTTTATATCTAGACTATCATCATTAATTGACAAATTGACTTCTTTTGGAATTATAATTTTTTTTTTACCAATTTTTGACATTAAAAAACCTTACAAATAATTTCACCACCGAGTTTGGCTTTTCTTGCTTCTGTATCGGTCATTACTCCTTTGGAAGTAGAAATAATCGCTATACCTAAACCATTTTGTATTTTTGGAATACTTTGAGCGCTTGAATAAAATCTTTTTCCTGGTCTAGAAATTCTTTCAATATTATTTATTACTGGTGAACCCGAATTATATTTCAAATCAATTGAAAATTTTGTTTTCTTTTCATTAATTTGATCCAATGAATAATCCAAAATAAAACCTTCTCTTTTAAGTATTTCTAAGATTTTACCTTTAAATGACGAAGCGGGCATTTCAATTTTAACATACGATCTCATTTGAGCGTTTCGAATTCTTGTTATCATATCACCTACAGGATCTGTAAAACTCATATATTCCTTCCTTTCTTACCAACTTGACTTTATCATTCCGGGTATTTTTCCCTCTAAAGATAGCTGTCTCAATGTTATTCTTGAAATTTTTAATTTTCTATAAACTCCATGGGATCTTCCAGTAATTTCACATCTATTTTTAACTCTAATTTTAGATGAATTTTTTGGCAATTTTGACAGCTTCAATTGGGCTTTAAATCTTTCTTCTAAACTTACTTTCTTGTTCATAATTATTTCTTTTAATTTTTTTCTTTTATTTGCAAATTTTAAATTCAATGCAATTCTTTTTTTATTTCTATTTACTGTACTTTTTTTTGCCATATATTTTTTAAATCAATTTTTATTTTCTTTGTTAAAAGGAAAATTAAATTCCTCTAATAAAGCCAAATTATGAGTTTTATTTGTACCATGAGTTACAACTGTAATATCTAAACCACGTATTTTTTCAACTTTATCAAAATTTACTTCTGGGAAAACAACATGCTCTTTAATTCCAAAAGTATAATTACCAAATTTGTCAAAACTTCGTGAACTTAAACCTCTAAAATCTTTTATTCTTGGAAGAGCAATATTAACGAGTCTATCAATAAATTCGTACATTTTATTTTTTCTTAAAGTTACTTTTAAACCAGCGTCTGTATTTTTTCTTGTTTTAAAGTTTGATATAGATTTTTTAAATTTTGTAACAACCGGCTTTTGCCCAGTTATCATAGCAATATCGTCTGAATAAGATTTCAAAATTTTTTTATCATTTCCATCTGTGCCTAATCCCATATTAATAACTACTTTCTTAATTTTTGGACTCATCAATTTATTTTTTAAGGAAAGTTTTTTTGCTAAATTAATTTGTAATTTAGAATAATATAACTCTTTTAATCTTGGACTCATTTTTTATTAATTCCTTTTTTTTCTTCAATTTTATCTTTTTTATTCTCGACTTTTTTTAAATTTGATAAATGAATAAAATTCTCTTTAGAAATAATTCCTCCCTTTTTTTCTTTTGTTGTTTTTAAGTGTTTTTTGACGATATTCATGCCTTTAACTTTTGCTTTATTTAACCTATTTATTACTTCAATAATTTCTCCTGACTTATTTTTATCTTTACCTGTTAACACTTTTACCAAATTTCCTTTTTTTAAATTCATAAATTATAAAACCTCTGGTGCTAATGAAATTATTTTCATTTGACCTTTGGATCTTAGTTCTCTCGTTACTGGACCAAAAATTCGTGTTCCTAGTGGTTCTCCCTTTTCATCGGTTAGCACTGCTGCATTATTGTCAAATTTTACTTTCGAACCATCCTTTCTAAAAATGCCTTGTTTAGTTCTTACTATTACAGCTTTGTATACCGAACCTTTTTTTACTTTTGCCCTTGGAATAGCTTCCTTGATACTAACTACAATTGTATCTCCAATCGAAGCATATCTTCTCTTTGAACCGCCTAAAACTTTGATACATTCGATCTTTTTTGCTCCAGTATTATCTGCTACAAATAATTCTGTTTGAACTTGAATCATTTACTTTCCTCTATTACTTTGAATTGTTTATTTTTAGAGTAAGGTTTTGATTCTTCAATACGTACAATTTCGCCAATTTTAAACTTATTTTTTTCATCGTGGGCATGGTATTTTTTTTTACTTTTAACAATTTTTTTGAAAAAAGGATGTTGATATTTTCTCTCTACCAACACAACTATAGTTTTATTATTTTTATCACTAATCACTTTTCCTTTTAATATTTTCTTTGGCATATTATTTTTTATTTATCAATGTACTAATTCTAGCAACTGTTTTTTTTGTTTCTCTAAACTTTGATGGATTTGTTAGTTGTCCATTAGTTTTTTTAAACCTTAGGTTAAATAAATCCTTTTTAAATTTATCAAAGTTTTTATGTAATTGATCTTTTGTGAGTTTATTTATTTCTTTAAGTTTCATAAATTATCTTTTTATAAATTTTGTTTTAATTGGAAGTTTTGCTGAAGCTTTATATAAAGCCACTTTCGCAACCGATTCTGTAACTCCATCAACTTCAAATAAAATTCTACCAGGCTTTACTCTACAAACCCAATATTCTGGAGTTCCTTTCCCTTTACCCATACGGACTTCAGTGGGTTTTTTTGACACAGGAATATTAGAAAATATCCTTGTCCATACTTTTCCCGTTCTTTTCATATATCTTGTTAATGCCACTCTCGCTGCTTCAATTTGATTTGAAATAATTCTATCTGGTTGTAAGGCTTTTATTCCATATTCACCAAAATTTAGTTTATTACATCTTGAGGCTTTTCCATGAATTCGTCCTTTATGCGCTTTTCTGTATTTCGTTCTTGCTGGTTGAATCATAATTAAATTTTACTAGTCTCTTGATTGAATTCCTTTCTAAATATTTTTCCTTTATATATCCAAACCTTGACGCCTATCATTCCATAGGTAGTTAAAGCTTCCGATTCCGCATAATCAACATTCGCTCTTAAAGTATGTAAGGGAATGCTTCCCTCACTTAACCATTCAGATCTGGCAATTTCATTGCCACCTAATCTTCCGCTTATACAAACCTTTATTCCTTTGGCACCGAGTCTTAGTGCAGACTGTATTGCTCTTTTCATAG
>Ga0187827_10008738_pt1 | contig 10895 bp, 13 predicted proteins | sample ETNtaG_39_FD_167969 | JGI IMG/M metagenome (GOLD analysis project Ga0187827, IMG submission 167969) | Marine microbial and viral communities from oxygen minimum zone, Eastern Pacific Ocean - ETNP2014_SV_150_PacBio MetaG (Illumina Assembly) | ecosystem: Environmental > Aquatic > Marine > Hypoxic... | reverse complement strand
TTTGGATCGGCTAGAGAAGTGGAGTCTGCAAGCTTAGATGAAATAAAATCAGTAGAAGGAGTTGAGGAAAAAGTTGCAAAAAAAATATATAATTTTTTCCACGAATGAAAATTAAAATTCCAAATTATCTGACAATAGGAAGAATTATAATTGTTCCTATATTTGTTTTTTCTTATTATCTTCCAGGTTTTTATGGTGATGTAATACCTTTTGCGTTATTTCTTTTAGCTTCATTTACCGATTTTTTAGATGGATTATTAGCAAGAATGTACAAAGAAGAATCCAAATTGGGAGAGTTGTTAGATCCTATCGCAGACAAGATTATTGTAGCAACAGCTTTAATTTTATTAGTAATGGATGGAACAATTAAAAATTATGAAGTAATTGCAGCAATAATAATTTTAACTAGAGAAATATTAATTTCTGGATTAAGAGAGTTTTTAGCCAAAGGAAGAATTAAACTTCCTGTATCAAATTTAGCAAAAGCAAAGACATTTTTACAAATGTTTGCTATCTCAGTATTGTTAACTGGAGAAACAGGAAATAAAATACTTAATTTCCAAAATTATAATGCTCAAACTATTGGCATAATTTTGTTATGGTTGTCAGCTTTTCTTACTTTATATACTGGTTACGAATATTTAAGAAAAGGTATAGACCACGCAATATCGGAAGATGAAAAAAATTAAGCTACCTTCCTTTTTCTAACCAATTTTTCATAACTAGCTGACAAATCTAAAATTTCTTTACAAACTTTATAATTGTGTTCAAGAATTTTTGAAACTGGAGTGACCTCGGCTGCAGTACCAGTTAAAAAACATCCAACAAAGCTTGATAGTTCATTAGGTAAAATTTTTCTTTCATTCACTTTAATATTTTTAGATTTTGCTATTTCAATTACTGTTCTTCTTGTTATTCCATCTAAGAAACTATCAGGCGTTGGCGTATGCAATTCCCCATTTTTATCTTTAAAAAAAATATTTGCTCCAGTTGCTTCTGCAACATTTCCTTCATGGTCAAGCATTAATGAATCTGTGTAGCCCTCTCTTTCTGCTTCATGTTTTGAAAGTGTACAAATCATATATAATCCAGAAGCTTTTGTATCCCAAGGAATTGTATTGGGCGCAGGCCTTCTCCACTTAGAAATATTTAGTTTTATTCCTTCTGTTTTTAATTTTGAATCAAAATATGTTCCCCATTCCCATGTTGTTATGGCTACATGTATTTTAGTTTTTTGTGCAGATACTGCCATCATTTCACTTCCTCTCCACGCAAAAGGTCTTACATATCCATTTTTAACATTCTGAACTGAAACAATTTTTTTAGTGGCTTTATTAATTTCTTCTTCTGAATATGGAATTTTAATATCCATTCTTTTTGCTGAATAAAAAAGTCTTTCTGTATGTTCTTCTAGCTTAAATATTTCCTCATCGTAAACTCTCAATCCTTCAAATACACAACTGGCATAATGCAAGCCATGACTTAAAACATGTAATTTTACATCATTCCAATCAACTAATTCGTTGTTGTACCAGATTTTTCCTTCTCGTTTATCGTAGGGTATCATTTAGATTTAATTTATTTAAAAAAATATCTTTGTATATAGAATATGTCAATATAACTTACCCATATGAAAGAACTTTTATATTTAAAGGATGATCAATTAAAAGAGTTTATTGAAAAAATCTCTATGAGTTACAGAGAAATCTTCTTTGATGCCAAAAAAGCTCTAGATAAATATTCCATTGGAGTAGCTCATCACAAAGTCATTAACCTGATTTCTCTATATGATGGTATAACTATATCTGAACTTCTGAAAAAATTAAAAATAACAAAACAAAGTTTAAATAGAGTCCTTAAAGATTTAATAAAAATAGAAGCTATTGATTTTAAAAGAGACAAAAAAGATACAAGGCTAAAACATGTTTATTTAAATAATAAAGGAACAAAATTATTTAACGAAGTTTTCGATATACAAAAAAAGAGAATCTATAATGCCCTACTAAATTCAAGCTCAAAGGAAGTAATAAACTTTAATAATGTTTTAAATAAAATAATTAATGAAAAAATTTAAAGCTCATATCTTAGTAGTTGATGACGATGATAGAATTAGAAATCTAGTAAAACAATATTTAAATGAAAATAATTATTTGGTAACAACAGCATTTAGCTCTGAAGATGCGAAAAAAAAAGTAGATATAATTAAATTTGATCTGATTGTATTAGATATAATGATGCCAGGTAAAAATGGATTAGAATTTACAATAGAAAATAAAGATAAATTATACACACCAATAATTTTACTTACTGCCAAAGGAGAAGCCGAAGAAAGAATTCATGGTTTAGAAATTGGTGCCGATGACTATCTTGCAAAACCTTTTGAACCTAAAGAATTAATTTTGAGGATAAAAAATATATTAAACAAAACAAAATCGAAAAATATAAAAAGATTAATTGAATTTGGGGGTGCAAAAGTTGATTTAAGCAAAAACTTAATATTTAGAGATAAAAAAGAATATAAAATTAATAATACAGAAAAAACTATTTTAGAATTTATGATTAACTCTCCAGGTAAATCTTTCTCAAGAGATGAAATTGGAAAAATAATTAATTTAGATAAAGAAAGATCTATTGATGTGATTATTACAAGACTTAGAAAAAAAATTGAAAAAGATCCAAAAAATCCAAAATTCTTACAAACTTTAAGAGGAGAAGGTTATGTTTTATGGATTGAGTAGATTGCTAAAAAAAATTTTACCAAAACAACTTTTTTATAGAGCTCTATTAATAGTTGCAATACCAATAATTATCATCCAAATAACAATTTCATTTGTATTTTTTGATAGTCTTTGGATTAAAACAAACAAAGGTTTAACGAGAGCATTGGTTGGAGAAATTGATACTTTAATCGATATCTACAATAGTGAGAATGAATATAATAAAAAAAAATTAACAGATCTTTATAATCAAAACTTTAACTTTTCTATAAGATTTATAGAAAATACAAAACTGCCAGATATAAAAGTTGAAAGATGGTTTAGTCCAATGGATAGAACCTTAAGAAGAGAATTAAAGTCAAAAATTAATGAGTATTGGTTTAATACTATCTCTTACAATGAGATAGTTGACCTAAGAATTAAATTTAAAGACGGAGTCTTGCAAATTTTCTTTCCAAAAGAAAGAGTTCAAACTTCATCCATAAGAATTTTTGCATTGTGGATAACTCTTCCTGCTATTCTTGTAATCTTTATTGCTATATTATTTTTAAAAAACCAAACAAGACCCATAACTAAGTTGGCAGAGGCATCTGAAAGATTTGGAAGAGGAGAAGATGTTGGAGAATATAACCCTTCTGGAGCATTAGAAATAAGAAAAGCAGGATTAGAATTTGATAGAATGCGAAAACGAATTCTAAGACATTTAAATCAAAGATCTGAGATGCTTTCTGGAATTAGTCATGATTTAAGAACGCCTTTGACAAGAATTAAACTTCAACTAGCATTTATTAAAAATAAAGAAATTACAAATAAACTATCAAGAGATGTTGATGAAATGGAAAAAATGCTTAATGAATATTTACAATTTTCTAAATCAAATTTTACGGAAAAAAATGAAAAATTTAATTTATCTGAGATGATAATCTCAACTATAAAAAAATATGAAAATAAAAATATTTTAGTTGATCAAGAAAGTGAAATTTTTTTCAATGGGAGAAAAAATCTTATAAAAAGATGTCTAAACAATTTGCTCGATAACGCAATTAATTTCTCTAAAAATATTAAGATTACACAACAAAAAATAAAAAGAAATGTATTAATTTTTGTCGAAGATGATGGTCCTGGAATTCCTGTCTCTGAGTATGAAAATGTATTTAAACCATTTTATAAATTAGATAAAAGTAGAAACCAAACAAAGTCTAGTGTTGGCTTGGGTCTTTCTATTGCATCAGATATAATTCGATCGCATGGAGGAAATATTGAGTTAGAAAAATCTAATTTGGGTGGATTAAAAATTAAGATCGTTTTGCCCGTTTAATTTTTTTTTTCTTTTTTATTTTTTCTAAAATTTCAACTTTTTTTTCCAAATTTTCCACCCTCTTATTCAAAATATCAGTTTCATCTTTACTGGTTATTTTCATTTTAAATACTATTTCATCTCTTTTTGATTTTAGTATATTTAAAATTTCACTGCCTAAATCTTTAGAAGTTATAAGACCCTGTTCAAAAAGTTTAGCAAATTTATCAATAACAAATCTAGATTTAGACATATATTTTATTAATAATTTAAAATATTATATTTACAATATGTTTATCAATAATTTTGACCCTGTTGCACTTAATTTTTTTTCTTTAGAAATAAGATGGTATTCTTTATCTTATATATTTGGAATAGTGTTTGCCTGGATATATTGTAAAAAATTTTTAATAAAAGATGAAAAAATTTTAAATCTATTTGATGATTTACTGTCATATCTAATTATTGGTGTAATTTTAGGTGGTAGAATAGGTTATATAATTTTCTACAATTTAAGTTATTACTCAAAAAATACTTTAGAAATTTTCATGATCTGGAAAGGTGGTATGTCATTCCATGGCGGTCTCTTGGGAGTAATTGTTGCAACATATATTTTTAGCAAAAAAAATAATATTAAACCGTTTTTGTTTCTTGATTTAATTTCAATCTCAGCGCCTATAGGTATTTTCCTGGGAAGAGTTGCCAACTTTATAAATTCTGAACTCTATGGAAGAAAAACTGATTTATTTTGGTCAGTAAAATTTGAAAAAATAGATGATACTTTTAGACACCCCTCACAAATTTATGAGGCAATTTTTGAAGGAATAATATTGTTTCTACTATTAAATTTTATATTTAAAAAAGAATTTTATAAATCGCCAGGCTTTATATCGGCATTATTTTTAATTTTTTATTCTACATTTAGATTTTTCATTGAATTTACTAGAGAACCAGATGTTCAGATTGGCTATATTTTATTTAATTTAACATTAGGACAATTTTTGAGCTTTTTGTTTTGTATGTTTGGGATATTTTTATTTTATAAAAAAAAATGAGTCTTAACAAAAACTTTTTTGCACTAGATGAATTTATAAATCAAGCTTTGTATAATCCAAAGAATGGTTTTTACATGAAGAACAATCCATTTGGAGATAAAGGTGATTTCATAACTTCTCCAAACATTTCCATACTTTTTTCAGAAATGTTGTCAATTTGGACCGTTTCATTTTGGCAAAATTTAAAATGTCCAAAAAAAATTAATCTAATAGAACTTGGATCAGGCAATGGGCAAATGATTTACGATATGATTAATTCATTACAGAACTTTCCTAAATTTTATAAATCTTGCAAATTTATAATATTAGAGAAAAGTTCTTATTTAAAAAAAATTCAAAAAAAAAAATTAAAAAAATTCAATGTTAAATGGATAAAAAATTTAAAAGAAATAGAAAAAGGTAACAATATTTTTATTGCAAATGAATTTTTTGATGCATTACCAATAAAACAATTTTTTAAAATCAATAATAAATGGAATGAAAGATTTGTTAAGTTGGATAAAAAGAATAATAAATATTTTATAAATATCAGCTTTGATATAAAAAAAATTGAAAAAAAAGTGGGTTTTAAAATATCAAATAATCAAAAAATTATTGAATATTCGCCTATTGCTTTGGAATATCTAAAAGATATTTCAAAAAAAATAAATAATAAAAAGGGTGCATTATTAATTATTGATTATGGATATTTAGAAGATTCAATGAAAGATACATTACTGGCAATAAGAAAGCACAAAATCACAGATCTTTTCGAAGAATTTGGGAATTCCGATATTACTTATAATTTGAATTTTAAATTATTAAAAAAAATTACAAATATTTTAAAACTTAAATGCCAAGGAATAACAACGCAGAGAAATTTTTTAATGAACCTTGGAATTCAACAAAGGGCAGAAATAATATCTAGGAACTTACCTTTTTCAAAAAAAGCTGATATTTTTTACCGCTTAAAAAGGTTAATTGATAAAAATCAAATGGGTGATTTATTCAAAGTTATGCTAATCACAAACAAAAAAATAAATTTTAAATTAGGATTTTTTAATTGATTAAATCAAAAAATTTACAAAAATTTAATAATATAAGCCATGGATTCTTTAATAATGTAGGTGGTGTTTCCTATGGTATTTATAAGAGTTTAAATTGTGGAATAGGCTCTTATGATAGAAAAAAAAATGTAACAAAAAATTTAAAAATTGTATCAAAAAAAATAGGTGTAAAAAAAAAAATAATTTTGCTACATCAGTTGCATAGTAAAAAAATTTTTTTTGTAAATAAAATATCAAAAAAAAAATTATTTGGAGATGGCCTAATAACTAATACCAAACAACTTGCTATCGGAATTTTAACAGCGGACTGCGCTCCGATTCTTTTTTTTGATCCTAAAAAAAATATTATCGGAGCTGTGCACGCAGGGTGGAAAGGTGCACATAAAAAAATAGTAAAAAAAATGATTAATTGTTTCAAAAAAAAAGGAAGTAAATCAAATGATATCTTTGCTGTAATTGGCCCATGTATTTCTCAAAACAATTATGAGGTTAAAAATGATTTTAAAGCAAAATTTTTAAAGCAAAGCTCAGAAAATATGAAACATTTCAAAATAATTAAAAATAAAATTTACTTTGATTTAAAAGGTTATGTTTTTAAACAACTAAAAAATGCTGAAATTAACAATATAGAAATAATTAAAAAAGATACATTTAATTCAAAAAATAATTTTTTTAGTGCTAGAAGATCTTTAAAAAATAAAATTGATGATTATGGTAGAAATATTTCAATAATTATGATTAAATAAAGCTTTCACAAATATAATGAAACTTCTTACAGGAAATAGTAATAAAAATCTTAGTCAAAAAATATCAAAATTTTTAAAAACAAAGTTAGTTCATTCTAGCATTAGAAAATTTGCCGATGGTGAAATTTATATAGAGATTAACGAAAATATAAGAGGTAATAGCATATTTTTAATCCAATCCGTAAGCTCTCCAGCAAATGATAATCTTATGGAACTCTTGTTATGTGTAGATGCACTGAAAAGATCTTCTGCAAAAAATATTACTGCTGTAATTCCTTATTTTGGTTATGCAAGACAAGATCGTAAAGTTGCTCCAAGAACATCCATATCAGCAAAATTAGTTTCAAATTTAATAACTAAGGCTGGCGCAGACCGTGTGGTCACCGTAGACTTGCACGCTGGTCAAATTCAGGGATTTTTTGATATTCCTGTTGATAACCTTTTTGCAACTCCAATTTTTGCAAAGCACGTAAAAAAAAAAATAAAAGGAAAAAATTTGATTTGTGTTTCACCAGATGTTGGTGGAGTCGAAAGAACAAGAGCACTTGCTAGAAAGTTAGATCTTAACATAGCAATAATAGATAAAAGAAGACCCACTCCAGGAAAATCTCAAGTTATGAATGTTATAGGAAATGTTAATAATAAAATTTGCATAATTGTTGATGACATAATCGATTCTGGTGGAACGATTGTTAATGCAGCTCAAGCATTGCTTGATAGAGGGGCAAAAGAAGTTCACATATATATAACACATGGAGTTTTAAGTGGAGACGCCGTAGAAAAAATTAAACGATCAAACATAAAAAATTTAGTAATAACAGACACAATTGACAATTCAGATAAGTTAAAAAAAGCTAAAAATATAGAGGTATTGTCAATTTGTAATTTGTTGGGAGAGGCAATAAAACGTATATCAAATTCTACTTCTGTTTCAGATTTATTCAAATAAATTACTTGTAAAATTTAGAATCATAAGTTAAAAACCGACACTTTATGAATTCATTAGAAGCATCGATTAGGAATACCAAATCTAGAGGTGAAGTTAATGCTTTGCGTCAAAAAGGACAAGTTCCTGCAATATTGTATGGTGGGACAGAAGAAAATCAAAAAATTTCACTTTCGAAGAAGCAAGTTAAAAATCTAATCGATCAAGAAAATTTTTTATCAAACATAATTGGTCTTAAAATAGATGGTAAGGATATAAGCGTATTACCAAGAGAAGTTAGCTATGATACTTTAAGCGATGAACCAACACATATAGATTTTTTAAGAATTGTAAAAGGTGCAAAAATAGTTATAGAAATTCCAGTTAGATTTATAAATAATGAAAAATCACCTGGTTTAAAAAAAGGTGGTGTTCTTAATATAGTAAGAAGAAAAATTGAATTAAAATGTGCAACTGAAAATGTACCAAATGAATTGGTTGTGGATCTTGAAGGTTTGGAAATTGGAACAAGTATAAAAATTTCTTCCATATCTTTGCCTGAAAATGTAAAACCTACAATTCAAGGTAGAGATTTCGTAATAGCAACAGTAGCTGCGCCAACTGTTTTCAAAGAACCAGAAAAACCAGCTGAAGAAGTTGCTGCAGAAGGGGAAGAAGGTGCGGCAGAAGGAGTAGAAGGAGCAGAAGGAACTACAGGAGAATCCGCAGCCAAAGAAGGTGGTGAGAAAGCACCAGAAGGAGAAAAAGGTAAAGAAGAACAAAAAAAAGAACAAAAAGCTCCAGCTGAAAAAAAATAAAAAATTATCAATAGTGAATATTTCTAATATTTAAATTAAATTATGATTTTGCTTGTAGGGTTAGGCAACCCAACTCCTGACAGTAATGATAATAGACATAATGTTGGTTTTAAAATTATAGATGCAATTAACCAAAAATTTGGTCTTACAAAACAAAAACCAAAATTTAAAGGTCTATTAACGACTGGCAATATTTCAAACAAAAAAGTTTATGCAATAAAGCCTTTAACTTTTATGAATAATTCAGGAATTTGTATAAGAGAGTTAATTGAATACTTTAAAATTGATGCTGAGAATATAATTGTTTTTCATGACGATTTGGATTTAGATTTTTCAAAGATAAAAGCAAAATTTGGAGGTTCAAGCGCCGGTCATAATGGAATTGCATCAATTGACAAATTTATTGGCAAAGAATACTCGAGAGTGAGAGTCGGAATTGGAAAGCCAGAAAAAAAAATAGAAGTTTCAGATTTTGTTTTGACTAATTTTACAGAAGAAGAAAAAGTTGATTTGAAAAAAGTAATTCAAAATATTATTGATTCAATGCCAATATTAATTGATAAAAAATTAGATTTATTCTCAAGCACAGTAAACAATAAATAAATGGGATTTAAGTGCGGTATAGTTGGTTTGCCTAATGTAGGAAAATCTACTTTATTTAATGCTCTTACAAATTCAAGTAAAGCTCAGGCGGAAAACTTTCCTTTTTGCACTATTGATCCAAATATTGGAATAGTTCCAGTGCCAGATGATAGGTTGGATAAATTAGTTTCAATTTCAAATTCAAAAAAAAAAATTAATACAACTATTTCATTTGTGGATATAGCGGGTCTAGTAAAAGGAGCATCTAAAGGAGAGGGTTTGGGAAATAAATTCTTATCACATATTAGAGAAGTGGATGCAATAATTCACATGATTAGATGTTTTGATTCTGAAGATATACAAAATGTTAATCCAAATGTTGATCCTGTAAGAGATCTAGAAATTATAGAAACTGAAATGAAGCTAGCTGACTTAGAATCAATACAAAAAAGGTTGGACAAAAAAAATAAGAAGAATTCATCTGAAAATGAGATAAAAATATTAGAATCTGCTTTAAATTATATTAATAACGATCAAAGCATGGAAATTCTTCATCAAGACTATTCCAAAAAAGAGCTTCATCAAATTGGCTTATTGTCTACGAAGCCTAAATTATATGTTTGTAATGTAGATGAAAAAAGTATTTCTGAAGGAAATAAATACACTAAACTATTTATAAGCACATTTGGTGAAAAAAATACCATTCTAATCTCCGCAGATATTGAAAACCAAATTAATCAATTAGAAAATGATGAAAAAAACAATTATATGAAAATGATTAAATTAAAAGAAACGGGTTTAAATATATTAATTAAAAAAGGATATGAACTTCTTGAGTTAGAAACATTTTTTACTTCTGGACCTGAAGAATCTAGAGCTTGGACTGTTCCAGTAAATTGTAAGGCTCCAAATGCTGCTGGCACTATTCATACTGATTTTGAAAAAGGATTTATAAGAGCCGAGACGGTGTCCTATGAAGAATTTATTAAGAACAATGGATGGTTAAATTCAAAAAATAATGGAAAAATGAGATTAGAAGGTAAAGATTATATAGTTAAAGATGGAGACGTTTTAAACTTTAGATTCAATACGTGACCAAAGTTTTTTCATACTAAAATAAACCAGTACAGTTATTATCAATAAATACATTATCGCTCTAAAGCCCATCTTATGTCTAGCTTCCAAATGAGGTTCTGCCGCCCAAGTTAAAAAAGCAACAACATCTTTTGCCATTTGCTCCTCACTAGAATTAGTTCCATCTAAATATTCAACAACTCCTTCTGACAGAGGTTTTGCCATTTTAATATTATTGCCTGGCATATATTTGTTGTAATAAACACCATCATCTAAAGCAACTCCTGATGGGGGGTCTTCATAACCCATCAATAAAGAGTAAATATAATCTGCCCCACCTTGTCTTGCTTTAACTAAAACAGACATATCTGGTGGGTATGCACCTCCATTTGCTGAGGTAGCTGCTTGCTCATTAGCATATGATCCAACAAATTTATCTGAAAGTCTTGCTGACCTTGTAAACATTTCTCCATCACTATTAGGTCCGTCTATAACTTCAAATTGAGATGCTATTATTTTTGCTTGTTGCTCTGAAAACTCTGGTCCGCCTGGTTGAGATAAATTTCTATAGCTTAAATATTTAACTGAATGGCAAGCTGAACACACTTCTGTGTAAACTTGGTATCCTCTTTGTA
>Ga0187827_10008732_pt1 | contig 10900 bp, 9 predicted proteins | sample ETNtaG_39_FD_167969 | JGI IMG/M metagenome (GOLD analysis project Ga0187827, IMG submission 167969) | Marine microbial and viral communities from oxygen minimum zone, Eastern Pacific Ocean - ETNP2014_SV_150_PacBio MetaG (Illumina Assembly) | ecosystem: Environmental > Aquatic > Marine > Hypoxic... | reverse complement strand
TGGCGGAAATCTTTCCTGTAACCAGAAGTATCTTTTCAGGGTTAAAACAACTGATAACCTTTGAAACCTTTTGAATGCTGTCTATCCCGAAATGGATGTGAACAGGCATAAAGAAACTGAATTTCTCGCTTGACAGCATTACCTTTTTAAGAATGTCATAAACAGATTTTTAATCTCTTCTATTGTTAAGATTGGTCTACACAATCTTTTATCAGTGCCTTTTTCTACTTTAACCTCAGTAAAATGAGCGTTTAGAATTTAAATTTATTCTTCAGGAAAGGCGCATTTCTTACAATTTCAGAAATATGATTCACATAATACTGAAGTATTAAGGCATCCTGAGCTGCGGATGGGCTATCCGAGTTGTCATAAAGAATATCGTCATTAGCCATCTTTAACGGCGCAATTTCTCGCTTTTGGCCCATTTCATCCCTTTCATCGATCGTGGCCATAAGTGTTGCCATATCAGACAAAGACTCATTTTGTGTTTCCATTAATATCTTCTCCATCCAGCAACTTAATATTATTTACACCAATTGTTTTCAAATCATTAAATAGTTTTTCCCCTAATGTACTCTTTCCTGAAGCACTTAATCCAGTAATCCAAATAGTTCCAGGAATTAGTTTTTGTTTTACCATACACTTAATATAACTTTCGTATGGCATCTCTTAGACGCGCTATCCCTTTACCATCAAACTTAAATCCCAGCAATTCAATTAGCTGCTCTTCTGTTCTTTTATCCAAATATTCTCCGTTTAAAATCTTTTCAGTACTATCAAGCAGATCCCTTCTATTATGGCAAAATATTAATTTAGTGAATTTATCAATGTGTTTCTGTAATGGATACATTTTGCCTTTATCATTACAATGGTTATAAAATATGGTCTTTGTCCCGCTACAGAAACTTTCAACAGCGACACTACTACTCTGACTGATTACAAGATCACTAAAACCGATAAGTTTGTAGGTTGGAAGTGAGTGCTCTAAAATAAGATATCTGGGAGATAAATCCTTAAATAGTTGTCTGTATCCATCCGTCAAAATCTTCCCCCGTTCTTTTGTCTTGATTAAAAAGTAAGCGTCTTTATGTTTTTCAATTAATACCTTAATGTGACTAACAAACTCTTCAAGTGTTCTGCGGTTAGTCAATGTTATCCTTGTCACCATGTCATCACCATGTCTACAAAAAAATTCACCTAATGAGTTTTTGAGTAATTTTTTGTTAAATTGTACAGGATTCAGTTCTTCAGAAATATCATCAAATACTGACACTAATTTATAGTGTTTCTTTAATGATTTGATTTCACCCATTCCATCCCCTGACAAATTGCTGTAAACATTATCATTCCGATAAGCCCCAATTATTTCTAATTTGTCCACATGTTCATAAAAATGCCCTTGAAACATTTCATTTGCTTTTCCCCATATGCAGTATGAATTTGTAAATAAATATGCGTAAACATTTCTATGCATTAGGCTTGCTCCATGCATAAAGCCAATTGCCTTACCGTTCCTTTCATTTAAAACCACGGTCCTGACTACATGGCGAGGGGAATAATCATCTTTGGTAATATGAACTCTTACATGATAGTGGTTATAAAATATTTCCATGAAGAATAGTTCATGGATTGTCCTCATAGTACTTATTATAAAAACCGAATACCTTTTTGGATTGAATACAAATAGAGGAAAAGAAATAGCAAAAAATGTTAGATATTTAATAATAGTTCCAACAAAATAAGCTAATGGCATCTTTTCACAATAATAATCTCCTATCTCAGCATCTATCTTCTTGAGATAGTCCTTGCTTTCTCTGCTTGCTTGATTGAAATCGAAGACATGAAGTATCTTTGAAGGCAAAAAATCATTTTCATCATATATAAAAGTATTATTATATTCTCTTTTTCTGTCCTCCGCGTGGTATTGCCCAACTACGCTATAACCAATATCATATTTAACAACATGTTTTTGACTTAAGGTTATACCCCTCACAAAAACTAATTGTATCAATAATTGACAGATAAATAATATTGGTTTATAGAACCTGGATGAATACTCTATGAAATAAAGATATGTGAGCCACAACAAGGAAACCCTACAGTGGTAAAGCTTCTCTTTTATTTCCTTATAAAGGAACAAATTATACGGCAAAAACGATACATTGCTATTTGGAAAATGAGAGGAAATTATCCTATTTAAGCAGTAAATATTGAACACGCCGTTTTCAATGTAACTAATTAATTGTTTTTTTATAGACAACTCCAATTTCGAATTGCTATTTATTTTTCTGAGAAGTTTCAAAATCAAACCTTCCTTTGCAATCTTCTCATATATTTTTTCCGTCAAATCGTAAGTCTCCTTTACCATACTGCAAAGATAATCGGTACTTTGTTGTCGATAATCAAAGATTTTGCACCCAGAAGCACTGACAACCCAAGCCATAGCTCTTAGTTTTAAGAAAGGTGTAATTTGGGTACAAAGAACCTCATCATAAAACAAGATAAAGGGATGGATCATTATAAAAGTCATTAAGTTTAATTTTTCAATTACCAAAACTTTTTTCATTAATTCTCCCGGGCTCTAATAATTGGTATACATGCTGTTTACTTTACAACAACCTATTTTATTCATCTTAATTGCCAAAATATCACAAATGATATGATTTTACTTGTGCTCCATCATATTCGAACTGTTTTTAATGGTCGCATTCATCCCTTTTGTTTAGGTCGCCTAATATAATACCTTTTTCCTTAAATGCTTTAATTGTTGACGCCTCGTGTTCAATGCTTGAGATTCCAATAGTTGGGACCTTGAATACGCTAAGTTCATATAAAGTTCTCTCCCCCCAGGGATAAAAAACGTAACGGCCATTGTGATACCGTTAGCAGTTCGTTTAAATCAATTAATTGAAAACTTGCAGGTATTGATGTTATGTCTTTTTGTGTGTACATTCCTACCCTTATAGTAAAAGTTATTAAAATTACGATTTAGATTCTGATTTCCTTGTCAAATTAAGTTCCTGGGGATCCCAATCCTTCCAGTCCCTGCCTCTCCACAGTCTTGAATAATCGACTCCATAGCTGCACTTATTACACGGAAATATTTCGAGTCTTCGTTCTTTTCTATGCATTGCTCTAATCTCACCCATTCTATTACTATGCCAGATTTCTTTAATAGTATTTTTATTTGCATCTCCTATTACAAATCCTTCTTTTTCATTACTGCATGGCTGAACCAGTCCATTAAAACCCACAAAAAGCCTTTCCCACAAAAACTGACATAATACAAAATCCTTCTTGTCCTGCGTAGTAATAGAATAATCCTTTAAAGTGTTAAAAACAATTTTATCAGAAACTTTATTCATCTTCTTATAATATCCTTCAGGATCTCTTGCTATAGCTGACCACAGTGTTGTAATACGTATAACCGGTTTTTTTACACCTTTTTTCCTTTTCAATTTCTGAAAATTATCTAAGTTTTTGTAAATTTCCTCAAAAGTAGAAGGATAGCGTACCTTATCATACATATCATTCATACCATCAACAGAAACTGATATATAATCAGTCCCATAATCAATTATTTTCTCTGCAAGTTCTCCTTTTAGTAAACTGCCATTGGTTAAAAACGATACATTGGGAATTTTACGAACAACTTTAGCATAATAAATACACTCCGGAAGATTGCTATTGACCAAAACCTCCCCCCGCCAGCTTAAACGAATTGAATAAATATTATTATCAGCACACTCGTCTACTAATTTTTTATAAAGACTCATATCAATATGATCATATGCTTCATATATTCCAGATCTTTCTTCTGATACGTAACGACGAGGACACATTGGACAGTACATATTACATTTAGCAGTTGTTTCTATATCAAGATGAGGTGGAAACTTTGACACCTTTCTGATGTTTGGATACAGGTACCACTCAATTCGGTTTTTCAGATGTTTTAAATAGTTTCCCTGGTTCCATGAAAACATAAAACCACGATACAGGGAATCATACTTTTTTTGAAACGAATTAACTCTAATCAATTTAATCATTTTATACTTTGCTTTTTAAATATTATCGGCCCATACTCTTTGCCAGTTTTCCAAATACTTTTTTATCGATGACAAGGTAATCTATCAAATCTTTTACATCAATATTCTGATTGCTTTCTATGAGATATTTTCTGACTATCTCCAGCATCAATTCATTTTCGTTGAACGTCAAGTTATATTTTCTTAGCCATTCAATGATTTCATCATCGTTCTCTTTATAAGAGATTAAATCTTGAAGTGAAAACTCCAAATTTATCCTCTCTAATTCTAATAAATCCATTTCTTCTTTACACAAATATTCTATAACGCCAATTTCTTCCCTTGAAAGAACTTCCTTCCACTTAAAAAGGGACCCAACATTAATAGATTTCTTCGATGAAACTTGAAACGCGCTATTCTGAATCCAGGGACTTCCATCCCCGTTTAAGAAACCCGAAGTGTCCAAAAGAGATTCAGAAAAAGGAACTGCCAGAAAATGGCACATTTTCTTAAACCACAATTCAGGTTCATGCACCAAATTCTCATATTGTACAGCCATGTATTTTGGATTATTATTGAGAAGTATGTAATATGCTATTGTCGTACGCCAATGGCGGAGGATAAACAATAAAGGATATTTTTTGACGTGTAGTCTGCTCCCACCATTTCTGGAAGCAACAATTGCCCTTGGGTCACGAAGACAATGTATACACTGGATATCGACATCAGTATAGTTTAATAAAATGTCTATATATTTATCGCACCACCCTTCGCTTAGTCCCACATAACGAACGTCTTTCTTATTATATGCCTCATTGAGTATAGACATGAGCCCCTCAAAAACAAAAATAGCATTTCCCGCTTCTATTTTATCAAGTAAAGGAATTATCTTTGGAGCCCTCTCTTTCCCACTGTTTTGCTTAATTGTCTGTTCTCTTAATTTTTCGATGTCAGAATCTAAGAAAACAAGCTTTGAAAAGGACTCATTGAACAAACCCCTTTCTTCTTTCGTACTACAAAAACCACTGTCCATAGGAAAATCAGGATCAAACCCTTGGTTCTTTAGAATATCCCTGTAGAAAATATTTTGACACATTTTAAAAAAGAAGAAAAATGGTTCCATATGGCAAATAATATTGGGATGCATATTAAGAGCCCTTGATACTAGTGTTTTTCCCGATCTCTGAGTGCCTAAAACAATTAGATGCTTCATTTAGATTTCCCTCTCATTAGGTTTTGCAAACCTCCCTCCCATCGCTATATCTCCATGATGGTCTGAATATACCAGAAATCTGCAAGATAAACTTAGAAACAGGATTGCAACGAAGCTTAATACGGATAAACCACATTAAAAAATGCATACTATTCCTATAATCTAGGTTTTCTTCTCTTTTTAGCATCCTTTTTAATACCTTTAAGTCTTCTTCGTTCAAGTACTGTCTATGTTTTTTACATATTTCAGTCTAAGGTAATGACCGATACGTTACTAAGAGTTGGATTCAAAAAATGACTCCCTTTGTTTGACGAGGAGCAGCTGAGCAATATCAAGTACAGTTTTTTCTGGATTGTCTTTTACGTATTGTTCAATGTAATCAGCTGCTGACTGATGTATGCTAAACTCAAGTCCTTCATATGAATTATCAACAATAGACTGAGTAAGATATTCAGACTCTAACATTGCCCGAAGAGTTTTTTTGTTTAGCTTTACACGGAAGGTTCTCCTTGGTTTTCCCCTAAGAGTTGCTACTAAAAAATTTCTTTTACGACAAAGATCAAGATATTCTTTGATTGTAGCTGCTTCATGTTTAGGCAGCATTTCATGGAGGACTCGGCTATAAATATTGTAATAAGTGTTGTAACATTCTTCGAGAAGATATATTTGTGCTGCAAAGCCAGTATTGAGCTTTATAATCTTGTTGTTATACAAAATATCTTTTTGTATATCGCCTGCTTCGACGTACAAGCCAACATCTTCTTTGGTTTCAAACCACTCCTTATCAGCCTGATCAATGAGCCAAAAAATGATCTCAGCTAAAAGAGGGTCTTTTTTACCTTCTTCGGCGACTTGCTCACAAACTTTTGTAATTTTCAAGCCCATTTTTATTAAATATGGATTTAGAGGGCGATGTTCACCTACACTAACACTTAGAAAAAAGAAAGCACGGATGAATCTAAGTTTTATCATATCTTTTTCGTTCATAGTATTGGTTTCTCTGATCCCCTCTTCCAACTCATAAACAAATTTTCCATGGTAAATTCCATACTGTCCCTCAGATAATCTAAATTTGGTTTTAATCCCATACTTCTTGCGATACTTTTCAGTCTCAATTTCACTGCTTGGAAGCATAAGAGTTTCACCGCCACCAATACCTTCAAATCCAATTTCCAGAGCATAGTCAAGCGAGCTGAGGTGTGAATCATAAGTATCTCCGGGGAGGCCAACAAGGATAGCTGTTACTACTAAATTAGTATGATTTCTAAGTTCTTTTATCAGATACGGAAGATCCTCTGTCCTGATATTTATCCTTTTAATGTTTTCTAAGACCTTAGAATTGAAACTCTGAGCGGCCAAATCAGGGATCCAGAGAGGCCCCAGATGTTTTCCAATTTCTATTATTTTGGTACTAAAATTTTTTGTGCTACATATTCTTAACGCATAAAAAGCCTTTGTGGCCTCATAAAGGCTTCTAATGTGAGCAGCTATTTCGACATCGCGACCTAGAATCCCAAAATTAGCATCCGCAAAAAAAATGGTTTGTACCTTAAAATTGTAAGCAATATAGTCTAACTCCTTTTTAACCCGTTCAATAGAAAATTCTCGTACTTTACCTAAAGACGAAGAACCCCAGGAACAAAAGGTACAAGAATAGGGACATCCTCTGTTGGTCTCCAGAATGGGGCACATCCCTCTTTCCAAAAAAGGGTCCATGTATCCATTGAGGAAAGGCGAAGGAATTTGATCTAAATCATCAAATGTGTGATACTGACAATTTCCTGTAAGCATGTCTGTTTCTAGATCAATAGAAAAACAACCATCAATTATTTTAGAGCGGAGTTCATTGATCAAATTCCCTTTCCTTCCATATTTTATTTTTTCATTAATAAATAGAGCGATTTCACTAAAAGATCTTTCGCCAGCAAACAACATGTATTTGTCTACATAGGATCGATTTCTTAGGTCTTTCTCCATACCTCTTTTATCGGTATGGATATGGGGACCTCCCATAACCATAGGAATCTCGGGGCGCTCTTGTTTGACATACTTTCCGACAAAGTTGGTCACCTCTGCATTCCAAATATAGTTTGAAAAACCGATAATATCAGGTTTTTCTTTATCAAAAGCATTTAAGAAGAGGTCAGGGGATTTGAACAATTGGAACTCGGCAGCATTATTCAAAACAGACTTAGCATAAGAAGCAATATACCCAATGCCTGTTGGTGTATAGTTACGCGCTGGAAGATAATCATGCCTAAAATCGGCAAGGTAGATAAGCATGGAACCCTTATCCCTTTTAATAGAATTTTTAATATTTCCAGCCATATCAACCCCCTAAGACAAATCTGGAATGATGATTATTTGTACCTTTCCTTGCATATTAAATTAACTTGTTTTCTATCAATCTTTCCATTTCTATTTAATGGTAGTTGATCCAGAAAATAAAAATTCTTTGGAATCATATATATAGGCAACTTTTCCTTTAATTTATTACGTAATGAATCAATATCGATCTCGTTTCTTGCTTTTAAGGCTGCCACAAGCAATTTTCCTCCTTTAATTTCATCAACAAAGCAGACAGCTTCCTCAACATGCTCCTGTTGAAGCAAGTGTGCTTCTATATCCATAAGCTCTACACGATAGCCACTCAGCTTCACCTGGGAATCAACCCTTCCCTTGCAAATATATACATCGCCATGTTTTTCCACAATGTCACCTGTTTTGCACCACTTGATGTTGCTTGCTGTCTCAAACTTTTCAGAAGACCTATTGCCCAAATAACCAGGAGTAACCTGACAACCGCCAATATAAAGCTCCTTTTCATTTGTAATCTTCACATAATTGCCTGACAATGGTTTACCTATAGGAGCAATGCCATAATCTGCAAACTCCTCCAAGTCGCTAACACCACATTTATAGTAAAAGTTTTCTACACCGGTTTCAGTAAGACCATAAAAGTTGTATACATTTTCTATTCCCATGTTCTTGAAGCAGTAATTCAAAATATCCAACTTTAACGGTTCGCCGCACAAGAACATAATCCTTATTGATGTATTAATATTCTCGTTTAGTTTGAATGTCTTAATCCTGTTTATCACTGAAGGGACAGATGACCATACCGTTACCTTATTTTTAAGAATATGGTTTATAGGTATTATCTTGTCTCTTTCCTCTTTGATTGGAGAAAAAGCCCCTTGAACGAAAGGACAGGTGAACAGGTAAAAGATGGAAATATCAAAAGCAAAGTCATGAAAATCAGAAAACACTTCGTTTTCTCCAAAAGGAAGTATTTCCAGAACGTTACTAACGAAGTTAATATAGTTTTCGTGAGTCATGGGTACACCCTTTGGTATACCGGTAGAGCCTGAAGTAAACATAATATACGCAATATCGTCTTCCTTGAAGACGCCTGTCTCAAACTCCTTTTCACCATCCCTGGAAGAGATTTCTTCCAGGGATATAATGTCTATATTATTATCACCTAAGTAGGAAGAAATCGCATCTGGAAGTCTTCCTTCGCAAATGGCAAGTGCAGGGTTGGTCTGCTTTAGTATCTCAAGGTTTCGGGCGTCTGGGTTTTCAGGTGAAAGTGGAATCCATATGTTGTTCGAAAGAGTTATACTGAAGATGGTAGCATATGTAGAAAAGTTTTTAGATGCATACAAGACGATCTGGCCGCTCCTGTATTCTGACAGTATGGTGTTGATCTTCAACATTAGAGAGTACAACTCTTGGTATGTATACTCTTCGTTGAAATGTCGGTATACAACAGCCCTGGAACTCTTAATAATATTGAGCAGGTTAATATAAAATTCGTTTATGCTTTTCGCAGTAGCCATCTTTTAGAACGACCATTACACACATTACTGATTCAAGCCTCAAAGGCGTAAACATAAACCCCGCCAACATCATCCCTGTCCAGTGGCCCCATCTTCTTCCTGGCAATCATCTTGAAACCCGCAGACGTTAATTCCTCTTCAAACATCACTTCATGGCGTTTAAAATCACCAACCATATCAAGCCCGGATTTCAATGCATTGTTTTCTAACTCTGAAAGTTGCACCCTGTCATCCTGTAAGGACATTTCGATAATATAATTGTGATACTTGAAGAGTGCCTTCTTTCTATCATTCTCAGTTGAAAAATAAGGTAAGATTTCCATGCCTATAATATATCGACCTCCTTTTTTCATGTTGTGAAATAGGTTCTTCGCAAAAGCAAACCTTTCGTCATAATGAATATGATCATGCGCAAATGTTGAAACCAGTAAATCATACTCATGTGGTTTGCAGTATGTGATGGCGTCACCATTAATCACATTAAAGTCTGAAGACTCTGGATGCTCATTAAGAATTTTACAACATTCGTTATCCAGTTCAAGACAGTCTAAGTCCAGAAATCCATGTTTAACTAATTCCAGGCTACAAAGACCAGTACCGGCACCGATTTCTAAAGCCTTAAGCCGTCTTTCTCCTCCAACGTTTTCTTTATGATACTCTTCTATCTGAGAATGTATCTCCGCTAACATTTCTTCGTAGAAAGGATGCCCTCTTTCAATTTTATGATAAGTAGGAAGATCAATATATCTGGACATTTCTATAAATGTTTTCTCTGCGCCTTTGGGAGGGATATGACCGGAAACCCTGCTGTATTCATCGATAGGAGAAGATGTATAGTACAGGGCATAGGTATCAAGATCAAAAATAGAAGAGGAAACAGTGAAAATATTTCCTGTTCTCCAGAAAATGTTCTCTTTATTACCATGAAGGGGCTTTAATGTGTTAAATACATCTTCCAGTGTAATAATATTTTCTATACAATTTTCCATTGCATTATAACGTTCAAAAGAGCTCGAATAATCTTCATTCTTTTTCGGGCCATGATCTAAATTTTTAAAATGATTACTAACTACAGTACAACCTGAAATCTCTGTTATATGGTGTTCTTTCTTATATAATTCTACATGTACCGTCTTCTCCTTGTCACAGAGCAACAGGTTATAGCCCATAAAATGTTTTCCGGAATTTAAAACCTTTTCAAGCCATTTGTCTATGTCTGTAACTTGAGGTAAATATTCAGACACATAAATCATGGGGTTCACCAAGCCTTCATTCTCTTTCTTAAGCTGAGCCGAAGCCTCATCAATTTTACCCTCAGACGCTTTAGCCGTCCATTCCGGTGTATTTACGGCAGTCGACACAAAAGCACAGGAATGCTTATTGATGCCTGTACTTAAATAATCAGTGCCTTCCGTTTTTACTGCCAGAAACTCAGGGTTGAGTGTAACTACTTCATCAGTAGGAATACACTTATCCCGATTTTTAAATATTATGTTTAATTCCTTGTGATAGCCAACAGTACACATTCTGTTTTTTCTTAATTAAAATATCTGGACCTGAATTGGTCCCATGAAAGACCAGGTTTGTTTCTTTCCACTTCGACATAAAGCCTGGGTATCAGGTAAGCAAACTCCAGTTCTGGAGAAAGGTTTCCTCTATATCTAAGCCTGTGAAGATTATTCATATCCAACAAAATATCCGCATCTCTCGGTACAAGAACGCCAAAGAATACAAAAGGCATAAATTCTCTATGTACTTCAGAATAAAGAGATCCCTTTTGGATTTTCTGTGAAATTAAACTAACGCGATAAGCATAA
>Ga0187827_10008727_pt1 | contig 10905 bp, 6 predicted proteins | sample ETNtaG_39_FD_167969 | JGI IMG/M metagenome (GOLD analysis project Ga0187827, IMG submission 167969) | Marine microbial and viral communities from oxygen minimum zone, Eastern Pacific Ocean - ETNP2014_SV_150_PacBio MetaG (Illumina Assembly) | ecosystem: Environmental > Aquatic > Marine > Hypoxic... | reverse complement strand
AGGGTGCAAAGACCAAACCTTAACCCGATATTAAAAGGCCTCGGGTCGTATACAAATTTTACTATATGTTTACCTTCAGGGACCACAACCGCCCTCAAGACAGTATTTGCCTTCATGATTTTTGTTTCTTCCCTATCAACAGAAGCTTTCCATCCCGGGTAGAACAAATCACTGAAGACCAGAATACCACTTGATGGAGAGGAAACATTTAGAATAACCTTTTGCGGTGAATATTTTTTGATCTCAATAATAGCATTGTCCTGTGTGCCAGATAATTCACCTTCCAACCCAGGGGGTTCTTCATCAAGCACCACAACATCCTTTGGTATAAAATCTTTACTTTTCAAGAATTCGAGCGATTGTTCTTCATTATTAATTACTTTGTAATTTGAAACAAAGAATGCACGAGGCAATGATTCTTCATTCTTATATACATTGATCTGCTCATCTCGATATACCAACTCTAACCGGCTGTCATTTATATCCTTCCTGGCCAGGATATACTTCACATTCAACAGACTTAACAGATTAAAACTTTCATCTAACGAATCCAAAGACGGCTCTAATCTCCCAACTGAATCATCAACGCACCCCAAGTCACCCAGGAGCTTATAGTAACTGTTCAGTACAAGGGGGCTGTAAGCACTGATATCAGAAATCTGGTAGAACATATTATAATTGGGTATATATCTTGAATGTCTGCCTTGCAGCGCCTTTGGTATATAACAATAGACTCTATGCAAACCTGTATCTTTCTTTAGAAACTCTATCGCCCCCGGCGCTTTTAGAGTTTCATTGATTGGGGCCCTATCTCCTCTAAAAGTACCCGAAAAAAAGCTAAAGATATACAGATCGATGACGATTAATCCAATACATGCAAACTTAAAAATACGTAATGAAACCATTCTTCTTACATAGATAATGATAAATATTGATATTATAAGAATCAGTATTGATAATATGTTAAATGTATCAAATATATATGTCTTTGATACTAACATCTGATACACGTTATCAACCTTCTCGTAATATGTATCCAATGCTTTCCTGTGAAAAGATTGTCCATAGACTTTCTTATCTACATGATTTCTACCAAAGTTTATAAAAAACTCCTTACCATAATGTAAAATTGTATTTGTAATAATCAAAACTGTAACTGCACCTGCAGATATATAAAATATTATTTTCTTGTATCTTATGTATTGTTTTCCTTCAGCAGGAAATGAACAATATTTATCAAAACCATAGCCTGCCAGGACTGCAAGTGAAAAAGCCGTAAAGAACAAAAGCTTTGAGGGAATCCTTAACCCATAAAATCCGATAGCCTTGATAAGTCCGACATATAAAGGGTTATACTTTCCAAATGCTAAAAATAATGAAAGAAATGCGAGAAAAATGAAGAATTTGCCAAATCTGTCCTTTTTACAGAAAATCAAAACAAGGCAAAGAAAGAAAGGGATAATCCCTACATATAACTCTTCTCCAGAGTAGTTAGTACATCGCGGGAAAAGTAACTGAATCAATCCTAATGGGATGTAAGAACCTAACATGCTGAATCCGATTCCGCTACCCAGGCGGCCTGAAAATCTACTTAGTTCTATGGAGGCAAATAATTGTGCAGCTGAAAGACCAAATGCAACAATTGCCCCCATCAGGTAGTACAGGGAGACTACAATACTTTTTTTTAAACCCTTACCCTTTAAAAAGTAGAAAATCAAGTGTGTAAGAAAATAAAGGGTTGAGATTATAATTGAGTACAATGCTATCTGAAGATACCCTGCCAGAATCTGGAAACTCAGGAAAATTCCTATCAGGATTCCATAAGATAAATTCTCTTTTTCAAACAGCCTTTCCGTAAAAAAAAGTATAAGTGGAAACCAAACCAATACCTTCATCGACATCATGCCATAAAAACATCCCCCATAACCGCTACCAAAGAGAAAAACCACTACACTGATAGTGGCTCCAGCCTTGCCCATATTAATTTTTCTTGTATAAACATACATAAAAATACCAGCAAGGACAAAATGTAGAATTATGTTATAGGTATATGCAGCTTCAAAGGGGAGCAGGAAGTACAAAATGAGATTCGGTGGGTAAAATGCGCCAATCTGGCCTTCCGCCAGAATGGGAAAGCCACTGTGCATATAAGATGTCCAGAGAGGAAAGGAAAAGTCTTTTAAGGAATCATTAAAGAATTTAGCCCACGGAACATGCTGTACACTATAGTCACCCAGAAGGAATGATTCCTGTAAAATGATAAACCTCCAGAAGAAAAGAAAGATCACAAATACAAATGTAATTGCAAAAATATTCTCTTCTAAAAGTAAAGTAACCTTTTCCTTATTCACCCTGTTCTGTTAAGTACTGAACAAATTTGCCCAGGCTCTCTTTAGAATAAATTTCAACTGAGTAATAGATTTTATTTCTCTGATAAGTCTGTAAAAAATTGTCGGCCTCAGATAAAATCTTAAATTAGCAGACCTCTGAAGCTCCTTTAATTGGTCAACCTCCATTCCATCCGGTACGTATGGGACATCACACTGAGACATCCTTGTCCAGTCTAAACCGTTTAACTTGTGACCTTCAAGCAGCTCTTCATAAACACTTGTACCAGGAAGCGGCAGGAAATTGTAAAAGGCAGCTCTGGACAGGTCTAACTTTCTGGCAAAATCTATAGTCTGTTTGATCTCATCTATGGTTTCACCAGGATATCCCAGTATGAAAAAACCATTAACATCTAAGCCAACACTCCTGACCATGTCAATCTGCCTTTTAATCTCTGATAGTTTCAGTTTCTTCTTCATCATGTCTAATACTCTTTGACTGCCAGACTCTATACCAATCGAAATATAGTAACAGCCAGCTTCACGCATCAATACAAGTATCTCCCTGTTAAGGCTGTCCAGTCTTAAACCGTTTGGACAACACCAGCTAATGTCAAGTTTTCGACGTATCAGTTCTTCACAGAACTCGCGGGCAAATTCCTTATCTAACGTAAAGTTATCATCTAATATGTGTATCTCTCTGACACTATACTTATTATAAAGAAGCTCGATTTCCTTCATTACATTTTCAATGGTCCTAGATCTCAGCTTTCTTCCCGTAATATTATAACCTGCACAAAACGTGCAAAGAAAAGGACATCCACGTGTTATAATCATAGGTGCTACAGGCTGTTTCTTAAAAATAACACCTTGTGGGGCAGACTGATAACCTTTCAAATCAATCAGATTCCATGCCGGAAAGTCAATGGAATCCAGATCCTTTGGAAAAGCCTGGTCATTGCAGTAAACATTACCATTATCTTTCCATATCAACCCTTGAACATCCTGTAACTGACTTTTGTCCCATAAGCCTTCATTCCATAGTTCATTAATACAGGACAAATATTTAACTATTTTTGGAAAGCCTACCTCTCCTTCTCCTCTAAAACCATAGTCTACACTGGGAAAGTCGTCCCAGATATTTTCTGGTCTGGAAGATGGATGTGGCCCTCCAACAAATGTTACAATCTTACTGTTTATTTCCTTTACAAGTTTTATACTTTGCTCAATAGAAGGAACATCGTGAGAAAAGGAAGTGAAGCCAACAACGTCAGGATTATATCCTTTGACAAAATCAGTAAATTGAGAATAACCATACTTTCGCTGAACACAATCCAGTATGTCAACGGCAATACCACTATTCTTGAGAGAGGTCGCCAGATAACCCAGGCCCATTGGAGGAACGACATTCAGCACAACCTTTTCAGGGGTTACAGGTCTAACCAGCAGTACTTTCATCTATTCTCAGTTTTTTTATTTCTTTTCTAATCCTGTACAGTTCAATTAGAGTCAAAGGTATATGCCTTAATGTAACAGTTGTCTTACCTGCCGTTCTTGGGAAGTGAGGAACTCCAACCTCGAGCACATTGAATCCAAAATGCCTTGCTTTTGCTAAGATTTCCGTATTAACAAAGAAATTCTTTGATTCAATGTCAATTTTAGAAAATATATCTTTACGAAATATTTTATATGCACAATCTATATCCTTAACGTTCAGGTCAAACAAATATCCAACAAGGCTGTTATACCCCCAGGATAGAAACCGTCTAATGAAAGGGTCTTGCCGTTTGAGTCTATAGCCTATTATTATTTCCACTGCATCTGTCTTGATTAAAGGCAACAGTATATCCAGGCCTTTTATATCAAATTGTCGATCGGAATCAGTGAAGAAAACATATTTGTATTTGCTGCTTTCAAACCCATGTTTAAGGGCACTGCCATATCCCTTATTTATCGAATGATGTATTACTCTGACAGAACCATTTTCTTTAGCTAATCTTTCTGCAATTTCTCCGGTACTATCAGTAGAACCATCATTAATCACAATTAATTCATACTCTTCTTTTCTTGAATGAAAGTATGACTGAATATCTTGTATTGCCGCCTCTATATTTTCCTCTTCATTCAGAGCAGGAAGAATGATAGATATACTGTTTTTCATAAATTACACCTGCCGTAGTTGCTTAAAACACAAATAAGAGAATATTCCTGTTCAAAAATTCTTTTAGATGAAAAATAAATATCAACAAAAATATGCAGGGGGTACGGAGGGTCACATCGTTGTTTTACAAAAAACCTTATCAGAACTAACAACTTTGAAGCCCATATTCTCATATAAAGACAAGGCCTTCTTATTGTCCTTCTGAGTCTTTACATCTATCCTCTCAAGGTTAGACACTCCCCACTTGATGCATTCCTGAACCAGGCTTTTACCAATATCCATCCCTCTATATTTCTTTATAACAGCTATCAAAACGATTACGCCTATTCTTTTAAGCTTATCTACATCCATCGCAATGAATCCTGCAACTTCACTATATACATCTATCACAAAAACTACTGAATTTTCATTCTTAGACAAATTCTCTGCCCACTGCATATGATAACTGTCGACAATACTTGTTTCTGCAAATCCACACTTATAAAGATAGCTCAACCTGAAAGCATCCTTGGCTATATTTCTTATTTCCTCCATATCCCCTGCTTTCAAAAATCTCACTTTATGATTTCCTGTCTTATCTTCCAAAGAAGACCTAGGATACACCAATGTTAACCCTACAGACTCGCCACATTTTTCAAAACCAACACCCCTTATAATTTCTTCAATAACTGGATTTGTCCCTATCAGCTTAATAACCAGAAAAGCGATGTTCTCTCTCCTTGCCAAGTCTACCAAGTCATTCAACTCTTCAGTTAAAGAGTTGTCCGGTTCTTTTCCTGATATATTCAACCTGGCAATCTTAACTTTGAAAAAATCGGAATCCCACTTATCCAGTTTAAGGGGCAATGACGATTTCCTGTCCATCTTCTATCTTCTTCCATATTGCAAATAAGGGTTTACCGCCTTCATTAATCTGTTTATTGCCATTCATTCTGTAGTAAAGAAATATTCTCAAGAATGTTGAAGCCAATTTCCAAAAACTGTATTTAGATTCTCCAGCATATCTTTCATCATGTTCAACCTCAATCTCAGCTACATTACGAGTGACTTTAGCGACAAGCATTGTGATATAGCATTCGCTTTTCATAAACTCTCCTGCAAGATCTCTGGCTGTTTCTCTCTTAAATACCCTTAACATAGAACCATAGTCTTTCATTCTCAAGCCTGTTATGGTTGAAATAATCAGATTAGTCAGAAATGAACATGAATGCCTGGTGAAAGTGTCCTTTCTCACCTTCCTATGTCCCGAAACCATATCAAAACCCTCTTCCGCCTTCTTTAACAATCTCGGAATCTCTTCTGGAGGATTCTGAAGATCAGCATCAATAGTTATTATATAACGCCCTCTAGCCTGCAATATCCCAGCCACAACAGCTTTGTGTTGACCAGCATTTTCTCTAAAGCTTATCACCCTGACGCTATTATCGGAAACTGCAATCTCTTTTAACTCTAAATAAGACGTATCGGTACTACCATCATTTACGAAGATAATCTCGTAATTCACAGACAATGAATCAAGAACAGGCTTAATTCTCTTATACAAAAACTTGAGAATCTCACACTCGTTATAAAGAGGGATAATAACTGTATAGTCCATTATAGGAACTCTTGTTATTACAACATGCGGTAAATCTCTATATACGGACCAAATGATTTCCTGGACCTGAGTTCTTTCATAGAAAAGGAAGCTGCCGGAAGAACCGTGTCCTCTTCAGATTTAATACGTCTTATCTGTTTCACATAAGGTGAAAATGACACAACCAACCTGAATTTATTTCTAAGCTCCCTTACAAAATCATTATATCTCTCATCACTCAAAATATTACTGACAATAACATACTCCACATCCCTCTTACTCAACTCATCAAATTCTATTAACATATCAGGGTAGACATCATGGAAACCTCGAATCCCGGACTTTCGCATATAATACAAAAAATATGTGGATTCAGAGTCCCTGGAATTCGAAAGCAATAATTCCTTCTTAAAGTCAAGAGATTTAGTTGCCGGTTTAAATGTTATGTTTCTGGTATCATCGTATGCTTCCCTTATCTGTTTTTTGCTTTTTTCTAACTTTGGAAAACATGAACTCGTTGCATCCATTGAGATTGTGGAATTAGGTGAAACATTCTGTTTTACCCAACGGTATGCTTTTGTTCTGGTATCAGTTGCAAGAAAAAGTTTATCTGTCAAGAAGACTTTGTATACGGAAGGAAAAACTATTAAGAACAATAATGAAATGAATACTGCTTGCTTTACCGGTGATCTTTTCATGTATTCTGATAAAATAGAAGTAAAATACCCTGCAAACAAAAGAAGAACTGGAACAAGTGGCATCACATATCTTTCAGATCCCTGACTATTTCTCACTATAATAATATAATATGATATAACAAATACTGACAATAAACAGGCAACCTTATTCCTTTTCGTTACTGCTATACACAGTCCTGTCAAACCACAAAAAAGCATAAGCAGACCTAACGAACCTGCAAGTGACACATTGAGATGAAACCATATGTCTTGCGAATGTACCGGAAACCTTGACAATGTTCTTAAAAATTCCCTGTATTTAAGAAAGGCAAAAGGATTAAGGACAAAAAAAGTAATAATAGATACCAGAAGGAACAAACATGTATTCTGAATATTTCTAAGAGTTTCTTTTCTATAGGAAATAAAATTATGTGCAAAAACAGCAATAATGAATGGAGCAAGAAGAGGCCCAAAATACTTTATGCCTGTAACCACCCCCACTAAGACACCAGCCCAGATATAATCACGTCTCGAATTGGTATTAATAAAATCTACAGACTTGATAAAAAGAATGATAAGACACATTGTTAGTGGGATATCAAAGTATATATAGTGAGAATCCCTGACATGTAAGAAGTTTATAGCAAGGAAAGATGCCGCAATTAGTCCTGTGCGCTCATCAAAAACTTTCTTTCCAAGCTGGTATAAAAATAGTACAGACAGTGTTCCTGGAATAACCCCAAACGTAACTCTACCTATTAGATGAAATATGCTAGGATCATTCAGATAAAGATATCCAAAATCTTTGACATCTTTAAAAATCCCCAGGATAGAGCCTGTTAGATAAAACAAGCCATATTCAAAGAAAAGAATGTAAGACAAGAGTGGTGGAACATTAAACATTCGGGGGTTGAAATCACCGGTTCCGTAAGAAAGCGCATAATTCACAATAATTGGTTCATCTTCGTGGTACCTGAATGGCAGGCCAAAACTCAACCCTACAAGCCTGACAATAAAGGCTGCAATTATGACATAAAAGAAGAGATGTGGTTTCCACATTATTTATAATAATTTATGAGCTTTCTGACCCCTTTGATAACCGTATCTACATCATATTGGCTCATTTTGGGATAAAGCGGGAGAGACAGAATCCTATCTGATATATAATTTGCATTTGGCAGATCTGATTCTTTAAACTTAAACCTCTCTTTATAGTACGGTTGAATATGAAGGGACCTGAAATGTATCCCTATCCCTATATTCTCTTTCCTCATGGCTTTTACAAAGTCATCTCTAGATATACGCAGCTTTTCTATATCCAGCATGATTATATAAAGATGGTGTGCATGCCTGATATTTTCTGAATTCTTAAGGAATACAATCTCTTCAATATTACTGAATGCTTCGTTATACTGATGTACTATAGATTCCCTCTGTATAATAAATCCGTCTAACTTTAACAACTGATGCAAACCAAGTGATGCCTGGACATCTGACATATTATATTTAAACCCTGGAAAAACGACTTCATGATGCCCTTCTCCCTGTTTACTATAGCGCTTCCACGCATCTGTACTTACACCATGGAGGCTATAAATTCTCATATTTTCTGCCCATGAGCTATTATCAGTTGTAACAACACCACCTTCAATTGTTGTCATGTTCTTGATTGGATAAAAGCTAAAACATGTTAAATCACTTATACTTCCTATTTTTCGCCCTTTGTGTTCCCCACCAATAGCATGTGCCGCATCTTCTATTACATGCAGGTTATGTCTCTTGGCAATCGCCTGGATTTCATCCATATCACATGCTTGACCTGCCATATGTACAGGTATAATAGCCTTAGTTCTTTCTGTAATCTTCTCTTCTATCTTAGTAACATCCATATTCAACGTACTTCTATCTATATCCGCAAATACCGGCTTTGCACCCGTATGAACAACTACGTTGGCCGTAGCAGGCCATGTTACGGGTGAAGTAATCACTTCATCCCCCTGCTGTATACCCAATGCAACCAAAGACAGATGCAAAGCTGCCGTACACGAACTTAAGGCGACGGCATGCTTGCTTTGAGTATAATCACAAATCATTTCCTCAAATTTTTGAACCTTGGGGCCTGTAGTAATCCATCCAGATCTCAAAGTGTCGATAACCTCATTTTCCTCTTCGACTCCTATTTTTGGTAATGAAAATGGAAGAAAATCACCCCTTACGGGATCACCATCCTCAATGGCTGGCTGATCCAAATACTTTTTTATAGTTTCAATATTGAAATAAGTGATTTTAGTAAAGTCTCTATCTTTACTACCGGATAAAAATTCTGACAACTCCCCAATACCATCCTCAGCTGAGATTTCAGCATCCCACCCTATCTCATTCCTGATCTTTTCGCACACCACCCTGTAACTCCGTTTATCAGGGTTCTCTGGGATGACTTCTATACTTGTTCCGGGAAGACAATCTTTTACAATATTTGCCAGCTTAATGATTTGATAATTTCCACCGGTGTTACTTACGTTAAATATTTTGCCAGAAACCTTTTCCACGGATGCTTCCAGACATTTTACAAAAGCTTCGGCAGAGTCTCTTACATGCAGGAAAGGTCTCCATTGTTCTCCACCTCCCCATACAAATATTTTTTCTTTAGTAATAGCGTGTAAAACCATCAGGTTAATGGCCAGGTCAAATCTCATCCTTGGCGAGACACCAAAAAGGGTCGCCTGTCTTAATGAAACAAATGCAAAATTGTCTTCTGACATCTTCATTAATTCTATTTCTGCCTTTACCTTTGACTCTGCATAAACGGACACAGGATTTAAAGATGATTCCTCGCTTAGTTCTTCCGAAACGCTCTGCCCATAAACACTGCATGATGAAGCAAATACAAACCTCTTGACGCCACTCTCCTTGGCCAACTCTGCCAACTTCACTGTTGCATGAAGATTAACTAACTCAGTCATCTCAGGTTGAAGATCGCCTGTTGGGTCGTTAGCAATTCCTGCCAAATGTATAACTGCATCAACACCATTTAACAAGTCATGATTACAATCAATATCTATTAAGTTTCCCTTAACCAGCTCAAATTTTTCATTGTCAAGCAAATCATGAACAGGCTCTTTTCCAAAATAAAGCCTGTCAAAACAACACACCGCATAACCTCTTTCGATTAGCTTTCTAGAAATAATTGATCCTAAATATCCAGCTCCGCCAGTTACCAATATCTTATTCATAATTAACCTCGTTTCGACTAACGTAATATATAAACAATTCTTTTATACGAATAATTAATAGGTTATGCATAATTCAAACAAATTATACACTTTACACCCTGATTCTTTCTAAACTAGGCCTCTTTTCACTTTTCTTTCTATTATTAACTGAATAATTTTATAGAAAGAAATCTCACTTTTACGAGTACTCATTCTTTTCTGAAAGACAACACTTTTAATATAAGAAACCATCTCCAATCGATAAGCAAAGACAAACCTCAGCAAGCCCAGGAAACGTCTGTTGAATATAAAAAGCTTTAAATAGCCTATTAACTGCAGTTTCTCCAGATCAGCCCTAGACAGGCTCTCTAACTCCAATGCATTACCAAGCTGTTTGTTGTAATCAGACCAGTTGTTAGATAAGATTTTATACCCGCCCTCACCTCTTTCTGCCATATTTGCAACTTCTGTACCAGGATATGGAACCATAATACCCAACTGAAGAATATCCGGATTTAATTCTGCCGCAAAGTTTATCGTATCATAAGCAGTATCAAATGTTTCATTCGGATGGCCAAGTATAAAAGCTGCTTCAGTATGCAACCCTACTTTTTTTGCAAGATTAATTGCTTTGCTCGCTTGATCTATGTGAATATTCTTTCTTATGGCATGTAAGACCTGTTCATTTCCCGATTCAACTCCAAACTGAATTTCATAGCAACCAGCACTCTTCATCTTATCGAGAAGTTCAAATGAAATCACATCAACTCTCGTTGTTGAGCCCCATTTTATTTCCTTATGCAGTTTTCTTTCTATCAACAAATCACAGATCCTGTTCACATGGTTCTTATTTAATGTAAACGTCTCATCCGAAAACATAAATTTCTCAGGTTTCTTTACTTTGATGACATGCTCTATTTCACTCACAACATTTTCTGGTGACCGCACCCTC
>Ga0187827_10008724_pt1 | contig 10907 bp, 16 predicted proteins | sample ETNtaG_39_FD_167969 | JGI IMG/M metagenome (GOLD analysis project Ga0187827, IMG submission 167969) | Marine microbial and viral communities from oxygen minimum zone, Eastern Pacific Ocean - ETNP2014_SV_150_PacBio MetaG (Illumina Assembly) | ecosystem: Environmental > Aquatic > Marine > Hypoxic... | reverse complement strand
AACCAAATACTTTTATCAGACTTGTCAATACCTTTAAATCTGTGAGTAAGCTTATCATAACCACCTCCTCCAACAAACTTACCTTTCTCAACCATCTCACCTGGATGCCATTTTTCTACACCTCTGTACAAAGTAACCATTTTTTCACCAGCTTCTTTAGCCGCTTTTAAAGCTCTCTTTCCTGATACCATCTGACCTATTACTGGAATAGCAGCCGCAGCAGACCAAGCTGCATCACCAAATTCACCTTCCAACGCATATAAAGTAGCATCTGCTAAATCTGCAACATTTCCATATGCAGGGGTCATACCAGCAGCCATTAATGCATTATGAATTGACTTAGTACTTTTTTCTACTTTAGGCTGAGACATATCGGATATATTTACATAAGACTTATCAGCAACAGCTTCCATCATATTAAATACTTTATCATTAGCTGGAAATAGGTTTAATCTTTTCCCACCTGTATCTACTCTATTACTCACTATGGCTTCCTAATCTCGAAGTGAACTAAATCATCGAACCTATTGTCTTTGGTTTTAAAATCCATATCCCAGTCGCCGCCCCATCGAAGAACTATACCTTTCATTCTTGCTATCCCTAGAACAAATCCTGCAAAATAACTCATCCTTTCCCTATCTTCCCAATCAATCGGATAAGGTATCGCATCAACTGCAATGCTCGGTACTTTATTGTGTTTACCCATAGGGAACTTGAGCTTAGAGTTCCCCTTTTTATAAGCTTCATTTTGCTTACCCTTTCCTCGAAAACCCTCCAGTATTGTGCAGTCAAAATACCTAATAGCAATATTAAATACCTCCTGTAAGTCTTCATCGCAGGTTTCTAGCTTCCCCCTGCTTTTCTTACTAAAGCGAGGCATTATCTCCTAACGTCAGAAGTATCAGAGGGTTCTGTAAATTCCCAGTTCCTATAAAAATCCATCCTTTTATCCGATAAAGACTTTTGCATCTTATCAAATGCAATATCATCTTCCATTTTTGTATCATGCTCTTGAAACCATTTAGCCGCAGATTCAGTACGGGGCCCCAACATAGCATCCTCTTTTAGAGGAAAGTCATCTTCAATACCAATGTGTCTTCTATAGATATTATAAGCCTTTTGAAATTTTAGAGTATTCCTATTCGTCCTATCACTACTCATTGTATCCCTCAGTAATCTAACATACCATCTTGGGAGCATTTTATTTTGTTCTGCCATTACGCTACTATCCAGGGTTTAGCCTTACGTTTCGGTTTGTACCACTTTTTCTCTTTATTTTGAGAATAATTAGGTGGGAAAGCATGCACATTTGCATAATAAAGAGACTCAATGGTGTCATCATGTGCCATTCTGGGGCCGAAAGTAAGGATTTCGTTCACCAAATCAAACATATTCTCCCTCAAATTTACTGTTCCCATGCTAAATCTGCCACTTAAACCACTGTAAATCCTGTTTCTTTTCTGAGTTCCACCTGGTTTCTCAGGAATAACAGCTATATCGAAGCGATTTATCCGCCTCCTTTCATCATTCAATGCTTGAAATATAGAACGGTTCATAGCCACATCCTCTACAGTAGCTGAGGTACAATGATACTTGTTATAGAGTTCAATTATATAATCGACAACTCCTTTCTTCTCAAGAAGTTCCCCATCCATTCCTTTTGCTCCTATAGTTGGAATACTTCTATGCCTTTCATATTCGAGAACGAATAGTCCATTATCTGTATCCACACCCACAACCATAATGACACTAAAATCAGATTCTTTAGTATCAATGTCAGTAGCAGGGTCACAACCGATAAATGTATTGATAGGTCTCTTTTCTCCGTTTTGTACGATATAGTTAACGTCTTCTTCATGCTCATAATAACCTTCCCAGTACTTAGTGTGTTGTCTTCTCCATACAGAGTCTTCCTCTGATTGGACTTCCATCATATATTCTTGAAAAAACTTGGCAGGTTGTCCTGAGTCTCGATAGAACTTCTTTTTCTCTTCGAGTTTACTAGCTGGAAAGAACGAAGGCCAAAGCACACTACCTGACGGTAGTATGGCTTTATATGTCACTACTTCCCAGGCGAACTTGTCTTTTTTCTTCTTGCTACGAGCATGATTAACGATAAGATTGTTGATAAAGGAATCATAATGAACAGGAGTACCATTAACACGGAGCCTACCAGTATGAGGCTCAAGAGCGGGATATACAACAGCAGTGACCAGATTAGCATTTTTAGCTCTAGCTTCAACTGTGATAGTGTTCGCTTCGTGCTCGAAGTCGTCAAGACATATGAGGTCATACCGTTTGTGGAGTTTCGCGCCACCTCTGATGCCAGCGACGTTTGACTTTGAAATGAGTTTGCATCCATTTTTTAATTCAATATCCTCCTCTGTCCACTTGTTACCTTTCATTGTTCCGAAGTAATATTTAATTCGGTCATTAAACTCCAAGTGGTATTTAATGTAGTCCATATTGCCTACGCTGAGCTTCTGAGTGGCCGATACCCACCCATAGAACAGCATATCATCCTTTGGACAAAATAAGAAATCTTTAAGTATGGAAGCCTTGGTTAGGACAGTCTTGCCGTGTCCTCTAGGTAGAATAATAGCTAATTGTTTAACATCGAGGTTATCTATGTGGTCAGCCATCTCAAAATGAAAGGGGGGAGTCTCACTACGCATAAAGTCGTCAGGGAGAAACAACTTCCCGAAAGCAATTAAATCATTCTTTGCTAGGAGAAGAGTTTGTTCCGCTTCCGATATCTGAGTCTCGTTTATATTTGCCATCTAAGAACTTTCCAAATTTCTTTTCCTGTTTCCTATACTCAAGATAGTTTGAAAGTATCCCTTCAACATCATCTATTCTCTGACTTATTATTTGAGCATGATGAGCCAGTCCTTCTATTGCTCTCACCATATCGTTCTTTGAGATAGGTCTCCTGTTGGGATGTTTACTCATCCTTGCCCCCTTTTCTTTTTACGATAATACTTCTTGCTACCAATGTTTCCAAATTTAGAACCTTTCCCCTGTCCTTGCCTTGTTTTTTTAGCCTTCTTTCTCTCTGGGGAATAATCAGTTAGCTTCGGCATTGTAGTGAATCCTAGTTGGAATATCCATACCTTCTATGATAGCAAGCATGGAGTTAAGGATATCATAGTGTCTAGAACTTAGATTATACAAGACATGAGGTAGCTGTGACTTTAATTTTTTAAGCTCCCTAATCGCTTCATCTAAATCTTTTTCGATTAATTCTCCCAACACCTTATTCCTTCATCTGAGAACTCCATAGTAACCCATCCTGTTCTGATAACTGGGTAAACTGCATACCTAGCATAAGCGGCGTACCTTAGAAAAGAACCTCCTCTCACGTACCATCTCCTTTTGAGAGACTCTTCATCACCTTCAACTCTAATCGAGTCAACTGGCTTAGCATATAGCTGATGATTGTGACCAAGAACGAAAACATCGCCATCAGAGTAAATCGAAGCAAGTCTATCCAATTCAAGGTCGCCATTCTTCGCACCACTCTTCCCGTGTCCACTAACAAGGTAGTAATCCTTTCCCTTGACGGAAATTCTAGTATACCCTGGATATTGGTAGTACGGTACATTTAACTCAGCCGAGAGGGTTTTACATACATCGAAATCGAGAATAACATAGCTTCTAAGAAAATCATGGTTGCCTCCCCTTACGAATAGACATTTGTCCTTTATTGGAGATACAGCTTGGAGAAAACTTAGATACTGGTCTTCTGGGGGTTGTATCTGACCCCTTCCAGAGATAGCCTTGTATCCTGGAGGAATCATCTCTATCATATCTCCATTTCCAAACCATACTGAATGTGGGTCTTTTGCTATTGTCGTAACAGCGTCACTGAACTTTCTAACATCAAACTCTCTTGCCCCAAGATGGATATCTGTGAGACAGTGTACTCTTACAACTTTGTTAGATGAATAAGTAAGTACTTCCCCAGGCTGAATAGTTGGGTCGTATTCCTTAACCTCTGTATCAAGAGGTATAGAAAAATTCTTTGTACATGACTTACACTTATACTTCTGCGCAATTCCATACTTCCTCTTTCTTTTCCCATCCTTTTTGGTATACATTGAAGAGCAATGTGGGCATATCATCTTTCCCCCTTACCTGTGCCGAGAATCTTCCTCTCAGCTTTTTCTATTTGTTCAGGTGAGAAACCGCTAAACATGCCGATAACCCCCTGTTCCACTTTCTTGACTCCGCCACCAAGAGTACCTATTGCTTTGCCGAGTTCCTTTAGGCTCTGAAGAGCTATATTCTCATCAACACTGGTCTCAGCAAGAGTTTTTAGATTATTTAGAATGTATTCATGATTGATACCAAGAGACTTGGCTATGTCCTGGACACCCTTCTCAACTTCTTTCATTACTCGCTCCTGTTTTAAAAGTACGGCAGCTCTTTTCTTAGCTTTGTCTGGTGAATCCTCATCATAAGCATCCATGTAGGACTTTACCACACCCATTCCTACCGATACGTTGGTAGCGAATATCCTTTCTTTGTTGGTTACCTTTTCCCTCTCTCGAACTCTTTTGGTGGTGTCTTTTATTTTCTTTGAGAATGTGTACCTATTCGGATGTCTGGAGAAGTCGGTATCCATAAAAGTACCCTTCCGATTCAGAAAGGTTCCCACTACCGTCCTTACCCATCCCTTTGCATAGGAATAGTTTTTCCTGTCTCCTGGATGAGCTATATTCCCCGACACCTTGAGTAACTGAACGATGGAGCTATCATCACTCCAAACCCAATCTCCTTCTTTCCCCTTTCTCCAATCCTCAATGGGAGTAATGTCAGGATGGTCGTTGTAAAATTCGGAAATGTCCTCGTAAACGAAATGCTCCTTGTTCTTGATTGATGCTGACTTCATTCGGGGTATGGACTGGTATTCCCCAGCTGAGCCCACAGAGAATCTATCAATCCAAGCACCTCATGAGGGATGTGATAAACAGTGCCATTGATTTCTATCGGAGCCAGGTCATCATCGAGTAAGGACAATCTTGTTAGAATGCGTTCCTGTTCCTCCATCGGTAGTTGAGCAAGCCATTCTATTGAAATTGACATAGGGCAAATAACGGGTTATTTAACAGCACTCTTTTCTTCTCTTTCTTTCTTTCTTTTGCTTCTTTTCTTTCTTTCTTTCTCTTCTTTTACAATTTGCATAGCCATTTGAACTACCGCTTCATCGAACTCACGGTCTTCTCTCTCTGCCTCTGCGCGAGCTACTCCTGTTAACCCTTCACCACCAGATAATTGCTTAGATGTAATAACTCCGTTACTCATAGGGCAAACTTACTACCGTGCCCAGGTGCTTTTCAAGAAAAATTGTACCATTTTGAAGTGCGCTCTTGTTTAACTATCGTACCCCCTATTGGGGGTTTTTCGTATATACGATTTACGTTATAATTCATTATTTGATTTTACGATGTTTATCATGGTGATATTCATTGGTAAATATAGGAGGATTGCTATGGCAATTCGAATGCGTGGTGGTAGAGAGTTTCCTATGGACTTGGATACTCGCAACCTCCCTGATAAGATGGACAAGCCTAACAGGACGTTGGCTTGGAAACTCTTCTTTAACTCGGTAGCTCAACTAAATCCTGAGGATGCTGTACAAATTATGGCTCCTATCCTCAAGAAAGCCAGTGGTCAAGCTGGTGAGGGTGTTGATTTGGAGAAGGATAAGGAACAGACCGATAAGGAGGACGAATGAGTTGAAGGGGTTATTGCTTAGGCAATTTCCCCTTTTTTAACTGGACTGTGGCCCCTGTACGGTCAAGTTAGGAGCAAATAGGTGTAAATAGGCATGAACAGTCCTATAAATTATATAACCTCTCGATAGAACCTGGGCATAAACACCCATATCCTTTTTTAATGAGGTTTAGAGTAGTGCTCTTGTAAAATATCAGTGTCTCTGAGTCCATCTAACTAATGGGTTGCTTGGCAGACTTAAATCAAACAGGAGATAACTGTGAAGTTGACATTCTAGTCGTTGTCATATTAATCGGGTCGGATTTACTAGATTAACCGGGCCCTTAGTAGTTTTCATAGCTACACTGGTGAGGAGTTGTCATAATCATAACCGTACTCAACGATGTTTGTGACAACTAATAATCGCTGTCATTGGGTAGATTTCGGACTGGCGGGTGGAATAAGTACACCTTAAGGTCACTCTAGAGCGAAAGTTGTTGGATATGCATATTCAATGATGTCTAGGTCTATAAGAAGCTCTTCAGTCGTCAGATGAAGGGTGCTGTGGCAACAGCAAGACTTGGACTCTACCCGTGATTGCAAACTGGAGGTACTATGAGTATCAAACTGTATTCCGCTGTTTTCTTTAAATCAGGATTGCACATGACCTATGATTTCAATCCCGAACATGCTGTGTTGCCTGATGGTATAACATCTGGTGATAGACAATCAGTTCTCATTAAAGGTGTATCAATTCTAAATTCATTTGGTGTGTTATCATGTGAATGCGAGAACAAGAGACACCATGGTATTATGAAATATCAAGAAAATGGAGTTACACCACTTCATATTACTTTGTATACTCATAAGAAGACTGAACCAAAAGAGGCTGGAACATTTCTTGAGTTGAATGTCGCAAGAGAGCCTTTTATGTCACCTTGCCGTTTATTTGGTAAGTGGGGCTTCATGAGAGCTAATGGTAAGATTGATTATACGCCGTCAATGGAAGCAAATTTTGCTTCTACTATTATTTAAAAATTCCCCGCATCACTGTTTGCTTGACCTAGAGGAAACCTCGGTGTAACCCGAGTGCATCTCTTTACATCAGAAACATGATACGTCCAAAGCTGGGCATACAGGAGTTGTTCACCTGTGTGTCCAGTGGGAATACCTTTCAAGGATGATTCGACCAATGAAAGTTATATTGTGTATACCAATAGACTTTTATGGATACTGAAGACTAGGGGAACCCCCTTTATATCAGCACTGAGCTAACCGTTAGACAAACGTAAGCTGTCTACGAATGTGTGATGAAGCATAATAGTAGCGTTTCACACCCTTGATTAAACTATGAGTAGCAATAGAGGTTCAGGTGCAATTCCTGTCATTGGTGTTCTTGTTGCCGCGTGGATAGCGTCCTTTGCGGTTGATGTGATATATCCCTTGAACTTTATCAATGCTATTGTTACTCAAAGATTTTGATGTTTAGTTTGCTTAATGTTTAACCAACTTGTTATAACTCGTAGGTTACGAGAGGATATGGTGATGTATCCGTTAAAAATTAACAGCATACCAGACATCATAATGAGGGGGCTTGAGCCTATCGATTACCGGTCACTCATACGCGTGAAATAACACCTTGTTAGTCTTGATACTAGTTCTTCAGACTGCAAGTTAAGTCCCATCTATTTTTTAAAATTGAGGAGTTTGCTCTAAGGCTTAGAGTTAGTTTGGCCGCTAACATTAAGTACGAGCATTAACTCAAAGCACGTTCAAAAGAAGGGCTGACCCATAGGCTCTGACGTGCATTTGCCAAGACAGCATTTAGTCAAGGGACTGTGTGTTGTCGCACTAACCCAAGAGGGGACAGCCGTAAAGGTTGTGAAGTAGAGGCATCTACTGGCGAAGTCTTCTTGTGCCACATTAAATGAAGCTCCCGAAAGGGTTAACTTCTATGTGTCGGACTCTCAGTACTATTAGGTTCTGGTTGGCAATAGCAGCCTAGGTACTAACATATTGACCATTGTGGTCTCGTTAACGGATAATGCCCTTGATTGGGGAATCACATTATTGTAGACGGTCTATGAAAATAGAAGTGTGTTGAGCCGTGACCTCGACAGAGGCAAATTGCTCCCAAGAGATGATAGTGTTGTTACTATCTGAGACTCCTCATAATTATTTAAAGGATGAAACATGAATAAAACTAACGGTGAAATACCAAAGAAGGGCGAAGGACAAATTAAAACAGAAGTTATCATAAAGGCTTTCCATAATCACCAAAGACGGTCTTGGTTGTATAGACTGTTAGAGTGGTTTGGATTAAGATAAGGAGGCAGAGTATGCCTAGAATACACAAGACCAAAAACTATGACCAGTTTGCTATAATAGACTGGAACAGGGACATAGTACCTACTCATGTAGCGAAAGTTATGAAGAGTATGCACCAGATTGGTAATATTACTGATTTGGTTCCCTTGATAGTATGGCCAAAAGATAAGAAGTATGCCGATTCAAAGAACCCAGAAGGCAGATATCCTATCATTGATGGTCAGTATCGTTTCGTGAGTCTTAAACTTAACAGTGATGTAGTTCACTATGTTATTGATGAGAGTAAAAGACTCAGTCCAGAAGATGTAGCTCATTTACAGGTGTCTAAGAACTGGGCATGGAATGATTACATGAACTATTATTGTAAGTTGGGTAAACAACAGTATAAGATTTATGCTGGGTTTAAATCAAAGAGTGGATGGAGCCACAACTGTGTTATAATATTACTTGCGGGTAATACAAAAGGTGCGATGTCTTCGTTTAAGGAAGGCTCACTTAGGATAACAAGGACTATTGAAGAAGCAAATAAAATCATTGAAATGATTAATGATTTCAGCGAATATTTCTCGTATTACAAGGCGAGAAGCTTTGTGACAGCGATGCTTCGGATAATTGACTTGGTTCCTGAGTATGACCACAATAGGATGATGCAGAAGATGCAGTATCTTAGTGAAAGATTGGTCAAGTGCCCTGATGCAGAGTCGTATGTCTTGTTGTTAGAGAGGTTGTATAACTTCAAATCAACAGGAAATCCAGTACGATTTATGTAAACAACGGTGATGCGGTAACGGGGGTGGAGCAATCTGCCCCTGTTTTTTTTAGTTCACATCACCTGGGGTAGAATAAGTGGTCAGGCAGGACGTAAAACTGTTAGGTGACTGGCCTGTGACTGCAGGCGCAATAGATTCTACCCCTAGATAAGAGGAATCATTATGAACGATGATAAATGTCCTGACTGTGGTGGAAATATTATAGAAGCCGAGTTTGGATTAACATCTGAAGCCTTTAAGTCAGACGAATCTGTAAGCGGTATTATCTGCGAAGAAGAGTGTGGCTTTGAAAGAGTGGATGAAGAAGAATAGGAGAACATTATGGGTTTCGATTTATATGGATTAAATCCCAAACAAAACACTAAGCCACCTAATGGGCTTACTAAATTCCACGATGAAGATGGTTGGAATAAATGGTCTGAAATGTCTGATGAAAACTCAAAAGAGTACTTCAACATGAAAGACCAGCATGAGGATGAGAACCCAGGCAATCACTTTCGTAATAATGTCTGGTGGTGGAGACCTCTATGGAACTATGTATGTGTAGCTTGTGGAGACTTCTTAACAGAAGCAGACCAAGAAAAGGGTGGATATAATGATGGACGCAATATATCTGCTACAAAGTCTAAAAGAATAGCTTCCAGATTAAGAAAGTTACTCAAACAAGGTGATGTTCAAAGTTATGCAGATGAACATGCTAAACGTCTTGCAAATATTGAAGATGAAGAGTGTGACCTGTGTGATGGTACTGGATATAGAGTAGAACCTCCTAATACTGGAGCCGGAGATGTTGATTGTAATGGATGTAGTCAAACTGGTAAAAGAAAACCGTGGGTTACTAATTATCCATTTGATGTTGGAAATGTAGAATGTTTCGCAGAGTTCTGTGAACAAAGTGGAGGATTTACAATATGTTAGAACCAGGAAATCACGGTTCACAAGCAAATAACATTCTAGCTCATCTGCTAGAAGGTCATTCTATTACACCTTTAGATGCTTTACAACAATATGGATGTTTCAGATTAGCACCTGTCATTCACGTTTTAAGGAAGCAAGGCTATAGAATATCTACTGAGACAGTGTCTAACAAAAGGAATGGCAAAAAATTTGCATCATACAAGTTAGAAAAGAACTCACCAATGCAGTAGAAGAGTTGAAGTATAGAGTCTTGAAAGTATTTTTGGTTGAGTTCTAGCTCCTCCTTTACGTTCTTTCTTGACTCTATCTTCTTTTATTATTAAATTTACAAAGGATAAAGGGTAAGTTTTTATGATTGATATAAAACAAGTATACCATGATTATTTGCTGTCTGAATCTAAAAAGAATAGACAGAAATATGATAAATATAAGGGCTGGTTTAGTGCATCATCTGCTGGGTCATGCTTTATTAAACAGCATCTTAAGAAAGAGGGTACTGAAGAAAAACCACTAGACGACCGTACTCTGCGGCTCCTGCGTCTAGGAACAATAGTGCATGAAGATATAGCTAAGGCTATTGAACAACTTCATAACAAAGAATCAGACGTTCAAGGATTTGTTCATACTGATTATTCACTCTTTTGGGAAAGAAGAGTTGAGATGCCAGAATTAAATGTATTAGGTCACTTAGATTATGCGATACATAATTATGAAGATGATTTGCTGGAAGTATATGATTTAAAGACAGCTCATACATTTAAGTGGAAGAAAGTATTTGGCAGGAATATAGACCCAAAGCCATCAGTTAATTATCAACTGCAATTAGGAACATATGGTTTTGGACTTGCTAGCGAACTGGAAGTTGAGAATGTGAAGCTAGGTCTAGTATGGTACAAAAAAGATGATTCTAATATGAAATTACAAGAAATAGATAGTGTTTGGATGGATAATGCTTATGAATATTGGATTGAGTTAAATGAAACTCTTTCTGATGGAGTTCCTAATGTAGGAGATGATAATGCTCCTGTATATAATTGGGAATGTAGATACTGTCCTTATAAAGGGACAGAATGTGAGGGATTATGAACTGTGAACTATGTCAAAAGAATCCATGTCAATGCGCAGATAAATTTAAAAGTACTAAATCAAGAGAGTTCGATACTATTTTGATTG
>Ga0187827_10008722_pt1 | contig 10909 bp, 3 predicted proteins | sample ETNtaG_39_FD_167969 | JGI IMG/M metagenome (GOLD analysis project Ga0187827, IMG submission 167969) | Marine microbial and viral communities from oxygen minimum zone, Eastern Pacific Ocean - ETNP2014_SV_150_PacBio MetaG (Illumina Assembly) | ecosystem: Environmental > Aquatic > Marine > Hypoxic... | reverse complement strand
TAAATAATCATTCGTACCATTACTACCATACCATAATGCTTCTTGTCCTAGCCCCAGCTTTCCTAGTTGCATTGAACCACCAAAGTTAGAATTACCCATTACATCTAATGAACCACTAATTTGTATTGTTTCTTGAGGGACCTCTAAACTACTTGAAGCTCCTCCCATCCTAATACCACCAGTACTAGCATCGAAGAACATAGAGTCATTGCCACCTACATTAATTCTTAAATCTGAATATCAGTTTTGCTGACTAGCTGCTGTTGTAATTGTGCTCATAGCTGCTTCAGACTTTAATTCTATACCAGGAGCACTTTGTCTTCTAACTAATAAATTAGTATCATAACTTTCGTTCTCTACTTGTACTGTAGCTACAGGAGTTATGGTTTCTTGTCTACCAAGAGCTATGGTAGTGTATCCATAATCATGGGTAGCTGAACCTCCTACAAACATTTGAATTCCTTTTTCAGTAGCATTTCTGTATACTGAAAATGCTTCACTATTAGACATGTTTGTCCCATCCGCCTGCATACCAGGATTAATAATGAATCCTGTGCTTGCATACACTTTTATTTTGCCAAACGGAACGGCATTACTTTGACCGCGTAAAACTAAGGAGTTAGTGTCTTCTAAACCAATACTTACAACATGATCCTCATCAGTAGGATCTGCTCCCAGGGTAATCTTAGAACGTGCAGTGCTAGCATTTCTAATATCTAATGCAGACTTAGGATTCCAGGTACCTATACCAATTCCATTAGAATCATTATCTATAAGTATTAATTCTTTTCCTACTCTTAATACGCCACTTTCAGCTATCCATTCTAAATCTCCATCAGCTTGAGTAGCACCTTTAGCTATAAAATCAGTTCCTGATCCTAATTCTAATCTAGATGCACCACTATGCCCAGCTCCAGGCTCCCATCTTAAATAATCATTCGCACCATTACTACCATACCATTCTGCTCCTTGTCCTAGTCCTACTACCCCTAGTTGCATATGACCACCAAAATTACTACTGGCCATCACATCTAATGAACCACTAATTTGTATTGTTTCTTGAGGGACCTCTAAACTACTTGAAGCTCCTCCCATCCTAATACCACCAGTATTAGCATCGAAGAACATAAAGTCATTTCCACCTACATTAATTTTTAAATCTGAATCAGTATTTCCAGTCGTTCCTGGTGTTGAAATTGTGCTCATAGCTGCTTCAGACTTTAATACTATACCAGGAGCACCACCTCTTCTAACTACCGCGGATGTATCATAACCTGTGTCTGATACAACTAATGCGTGGGCTTCGGTCGCAATCACAGCTGGATTATACCCCATCGCAATTGTAGGTCCAAAATCAGTATCATCACCACTATTCCTTATTGCATTTATTTTAAAAATTGGAAAATTTGCCGTTCTGTTTACTACAAATGCATTATTACTAGGTCCGACACTAGGATAGAAATTAAATCCAGAATTAGCATGGAAGTTTATAGTAGACGGATGGCTACCTTGAGCTCTTAGAACCAAATCGGTATGATCACCTCAACCTGATTCTGCACCAATACTTACTTTTTCAGTCGCTTGATCAGGATCGAATGCCATTGTAATTTTAGCTTGTGTCGTACTTCCCCTAAGGTCTAATCCAGTTTTAGGATCCCAAGTACCAACACCTAGTAATCCGCTATTGTTTATATTTAAATTAAATTTATTATAATCTTCATGGCTACCTATATATGTTACGGGTTTATATGTTTCTACTTCACTATCTCTTCTCCCTAAATAAGAAAGTGCTTCACCACTTGCATCGGCGTTATTAACTATTTGTAAAAAACCAAAGTCTCCCCCAGAATATTCTAGGCTTAATATTGACATACCAGGATTCGTATTACTTGGTGAATGTCTAACAGCAAGCCTACCTCTAGTACCTGATTTATTTGAACCTGATGAAATAAGGTCCATATCACCTGGAGGTGTTATACGAGTATAGCCTTCATCATCCACACTAAACACGTACCCATCAGGATTTTTCATTGCTAGTAATCGGCGGTACTGACCAGCAGAAGTTTCTCCACCTTCTATTTCTACTACCCTTCTTCTATTAGCAATAGTGTTTTTAAATTTGGTCATTACACCATTACTAGCACCATTTCCAACATTTTCTACTCACAGGGTTCCACCGTCATTAAGTCCTACTGGTCCAGAACTCTTTAATTTAACCATAAAGTCAGATACAGAGGTTGCACTAGTTATGGATAAAACTTGAGGTATCGCAGCACTAGCTTTATTGTGTATTGTAGCTAGGGGGTTAGTTGTATATGTTGCAGCGTTAGCTACGGAAAATTGTGAATCAAGAACATCAGATTCTAAACCTACCCCGACATTAGCATTAGTAGCTGCACCAGCAGTGCTAGGCTTCATAACTATACCTTCTACTAAACTAGATATAGTATTAACAGACCATTTAACTCTAGCCTTTTCATCGTTTCCTGTACCAACGTGACTAACTTCTAATCTAGCTTGGAAGTGTCCAGCATTCTCTGAAGTTTCAGACAACTTTGATCCTGCCCAACTCCAATGGTGAGCTCTAGCTCCTTCAGCGTCACTATTATATTTTGATATCCACCAGAACCTTGGATCATTATAACCCCAGGAATGTTCTGGTCATTGACTTTCACCACCAGGTAAACCTGTTATTGATCCCGAACTTAAATTTTTTCGCCACTTGGCAGTAACTATATTAGTAGGGCTACTTACACTTGCTATATATCCTCTTTGATAGGTAGCATCCGTAGTAAGCGCTTTACTTATTGTATACCCATGATCTTCGTACCAATTACTTGCTCCTACTATTTCAAGTTGCTCACCTGGCTCTTGGGTTGTTATTAAAGATCCATTCGCATACTGTCCCATAATAAACCCATCATTCATATTTACATTATCTAATCCATCTGTAAAAGTAGTACCACTATTTGTAAACTGAAGATAAGAACTACGATCAGCTTTGTCATGTAACCATAAATTAGCTAAATTCCTCGCAGAATCAGGAGCATTTAAAGCAATTTGGCCATGAACATTCATTCTTCCAAAGCCTCCAACGCTTGTGTTAGATGTACGTCCCCCATCATTATCTCATTCCCAATAATTTCCTAAATGATTACCCCAGATTTTAAAATTAATACCCTGTATGTAGTTACTATCATTAATACCTGGATGTACTAAGTCGTTATTTGTCTGCATGCCTTGTGGATTAGGGTGTACACCACCAGCTCTACCACCAAGTACACTATCCCTATCTTTTTTAACTACATTATCATCATTAATTTCTCTATCTTTAAAATATAATATATTAGCTAATCTTTTATCTTTTAAGGCTGTTAACGCTCCTGTACTATCTATTGTTACTTCACAAATTTTTATAGCTTGAGAAACGGCATCATCACCCAAATCAGTCGTAAAACTAAATGAAGTTATTTCGTGTTCTCTAGAGTTAGTTGTTCCAGAGTTACCAGAGCCATCATATAAGAAGCCATTTATTATAGGGATAGGATTAGTAGCTTGTTGTAAGGAAGTAGCTCAAATTGCGTATGTTACAGATCCAACACCAGGGGTAGTTAAAGTAATAGATTGAGGGGATTCCAATCTGATATACTTAATACCTACTGAACTAGCGTTTGTTATAGCAAATCCAATTTCTACTTGAACTTGTGTATTACCATTTATCAAACTTGATTTAAAAGCTGTTGATGTTGAAGGTAAAACTCCATTGACAACTTCAGTAACTATACCATAGTTATCTATAAGTTGGTTGAACCTTCGATAAAAATTTAAATAATTGTAGTCCTGAAGATCCGTAAAGATACCTTCGAACTGCTGCTTGGTTCCATTAGAAACTAATACTTTTTCCATTTATTTATCCCCTATTTTGAAATGTAATGTAGTTTATATGCATCTGAAAATAATCCTTGAGTAAACTCTTGATAATATGTTTCATCAAATGCTAATCCTGTAACTGTAGGAAACTTGTTAATCACAATGTGTCCTGCCCTATTATATAATCCTTCTGGATTATTAGGTATCACTTTAACGCTATTTAGTACTAAATCTTTAAAGGCATGATTCGCCGAAAGTTTAAAGTCTACGCCACTTGCTGTTATATTATATAATATATGTTCTTTTTGGTCATTAGTCAAGGTTATATATTTCGTATTGTACTCTCCGCCAGCGTTAGGTCCCAACTCTAATTTTAGGTGATTTGTGTCACCTACCCCATTTAATTGAAGGTCATCTATGTAAAACGTTTGAGCTCCTAAGTCACTATCTGGACCAATAGCTCATATTTGAATATGATCAGCAGCAGAATCCACTGTAAAAATATTTTCATATTTAGTTCATACATTTGGTATGTTTTCAAATTTGTATTCGTGATCAGAAGTATAATTATCTCAGGTGCCATCACCAGGTTTTAAGTATTTATTATTATTATCTTTTATCCTAAGTCTAAACCACTCTCCACCTGATTCGCCTTTATAATGTATTGTGAATTTCATTTGTTGCCCCGTAGATACAGGAACTAAAGTGGTAGACCACATAAATACAAGGTGTGAATCATTTGCAGATTGTGTAATTTTAACTGCTGATCCCCCTGTAGTATTAACATTTTGAGTTATTTGAGTAACACCGCTATCCCCCGAAGAATAAAATCCAAACCCCTTAGGAGTAAATGCATCATCTAAGATTCCACTATAAAAAGTATACTCTCATTGATCAAAGTTACCATTAATTACATAGTTATCATCTACATAACCATCTACGTCAATACGATAATTAAGTCCTGATGTTAAAATACCTGATTGAGCAATAGTGGCTATTTCACTAATACCTGAAGATAAAAATAACTGACACTGCTTTTTAGATCCTGAGCCTATAGGAGCAACCTTTGCCTCTGCACTTTTAGTAGATGTCCAATCTTCAAAAGCAATCTCTTCTAAAGATAAATCATCAATATACAATGATCTATATAGTTTATGCTGTGGTAATTCCAATCTTAATTCATAATCACTAGCATTTTCTGCTGTATTATTAAAATGTATATCTAGATCTTTTCACTCACCTGGTTTTAAACTTAAATTATAAGGTTCAGGCTGGGCTTTTATCCCAGTAAAATACAATTGCTGATGACTTTGCTCTAATCCATAAGATCCATACCCTGCACCTAATTCTTTGATGCTTACTTTTTTTATCTTTAAAGTTCCTGAATTAACTCCTATACGTAAATCTAAATTATATGTTTCATCCCAATCAAAATAAGCTACTATATCATCGTCAGTATTTTGAGTAGATCCGAAAGAATCAGTCTGTCCATTATGATTAAAGAATCAACTAGCTCCTTCAAAGCTTTCAACACCTATATGTAGTGCATAACTTTTACCTTGTAACTGTGTTAAGATATTAGATTGAAGTACGTAATCCGCCCCAGAAGCATCAACACTATTTTCTATTTTCATGAATGGTCCATTCATAGATAATGTTTGAGTAGCACTTCCGGCATCTACTGCTACCCAGTTAGTGTCCGTTTCTACACTTCGTGCAAAAAATCCATTCTTAATCTTTTCAATTCCTTTTTTAGTAACTGACAGCTCTGCATGCAATGGTTCAGCGCTCTCATTATAAAAGCTACCCCTAAGCCTATAATGAGCTCCTTTATTCATAGTAATATTACTTTGAGTAGCTATACCAGCTATTGATGTGTCATATATTTTAAGAGATTGTGACTTACCAGGACTAGTTCTAATTATAGCGGCTGTATCATTCAAGTCCATACTACCACTCTCCAATATAGGATAAAAATCACCCTCTATTTCACCTTTTGTTGCACCACTCACCACTGTTACTATTCTAACACTAACATCATCAATGTAACCCTTAAACTTTTCGTCAGCATAAATATAAAAGTTATTATTACCTTTAGCTTCTAATACTTCAGCATAAGTACCATCAACATATCTTTTAATTCCGGCATTAGTACCCATAGAAACTCAAACATTACCATCAGTACTGTTGCCAAGACTATTTTTTATAGTATATTGAACCCAGTATTCACTCCCAGATCCACTAAAATCTGTAACAGAGGTCTGTGAAGAATAAGTATTATCAGGATGTATACCACTACATTGTAAAACTTGAAGAGTGGAATTTATAGCCCAACCTATACCTGTATACCAACTAGTATTATCTTGGAAATTTCCATTGGCTATCAGCTCAGGACCATAGTACATATGCATACCTGAGTATGCACCACTGTTATAAGATATAGTACCTCCGTGATAGTCCGACCCAGCAACAAATGGAATATCTATAATAAAACTATGTCCCGCATAAATGTCATCGTATACAGGGCTTTCTACATCTCAATTACCATTGTAAGTTGAAGATGCTCCAGCTATACTTAATGCATAGCCTGCTTCAAAAGTATGAGCATAATTAGTAGAAACTCTCGTTTTATCAGCACCCTTTTCAGTAAAAGGTGCGTAACTATATGCTGGTATAGTTACTTCATTTCTATCAAATGTTACATTTACTTTACTGTCTGTTACAAGAGTTTTTGTAAAATTAAAATTTCCGGCTGAGCCATTACCAGGGTAATCTGTAAATACTTTAACTTCCTCAATATTATTCATATAGTCGTATATCTCAATACCCCTTGTTAAAGGTTCAAACTTCTTAACAGCAGATCCAGCTGTTGCTGTGACCCCTAGATGGTCAGGAATATCATAGGTATGATTACCTTCTAAGCCAGTTATAGTAACAAAGTTATATCCACTAACAGTAGTAATATCAGAGCATTCACCTGCAACATAAGAAAAGGGCAAGCCTGCTGTTATATGAGCAGCCCCTTTTAAATTAGTCATTGTAGCTCCTTGTGATTGGTAAGTAGCTAAACCCCATATGAGATGTTTATAATGATCTGCAGTTAACTTTAAAGCTTCAGTAGAATCCATAGTATCTATAGATTTTTTAAAGGGTAAATACTTCTTTTGTGTTATACTACTCACATCAAGGTTTACAGATCTACCCCAAACTTCTCATAGTACAGGGTTATGTCTATAAAATTTATCGGCATGCAATTCTACATAATCAACTAATCCAGAATTAGCTGGATCCATTTTTATTTGATCCCTTTTTAATTCTATACTATTATAATTACTAATATTAAATTGTGAATTTTCTACGTAATCAGATTCGTCACTTACACTTAAATTTTTGAGATAGGGCATACTTGCTATATGAGAATAGTGTGTTTGTAAAAAATACTTTCCTGCGGGATCTTTGTAAATATTTACATCCTCTTTATTTAACCCACTAAATACTATATTAAAAGTACCAAATCTTTCATTAAGTAAAGAAGGCATATATGGCATAGATTTACTAAGTCTAATAGCAAAGTTTCTCTGTGTAACATGCTCTGATATCTCTAAGTAACTCTGTCATAAAGTTGATATAATATCTCTGTTTTCAAATTTATCTCAAAATGATCCTACAGATTCTCATAGTCTATTTACATCTTTAGTTAACATTAGGCAATATTTTGTTTAATTGTACCACTAATAGAGGTTGTGTCTGCATGAAATACTCCTAGTCCATCAGTGATGCTATATGTTTCTTCAACAGTTATTAATTTTCAAGCCCCTGTAAAATCATAGGACTTAACTTCCATAATAAAAGAAGTATTTACAAAGGTTGCTCCAGCATTTGTACACTGTGCAATTATATCTGATTTATCTAATTTATTATCTGTAATACCCTTATTAATATAAGTAAGAAGAACCTCATCTAATTCTGACTCTGACATAGGACCCTCATAAGTTAATCCAATTATGCTTACAACATTTAAAGGGCAATTTTTTGCCAAATTAGAAGTCGCAACAGCTCTATATTCATCCGAATCCATAGTTGCTTGAACTTGACCAACAGTAGTAGAGTATCTATAACTAATTGCTGCAGTAACTCCTTGTAAGTTTGTATTAAAGGTTAAGTATATAGGATCTTTAGTAGAAAACTCTTCTCCTTTAGTTGTTCTATTTACAGTAAAGTCTACTCCCTCAATATACGATATGTCTGTGAATTCTGAATTAGTAACTCCTACTATATCTAAAATAGGAAATGTAAAATCATCAATTTGATCTAAGCTTATTGTTAAATCTCCCAAAATTTGCATCCCATTACTGGCTGTTCCTACAACAGTTCCTATAGCCATGTTATCCGGGTCGTGTATATAAATATCTGCTTTACCACCTATATGAACACCAGAAGAAGCAATATTATCTATACCTACATAATAACTTCGTAAAAAATGTTCAGTGTCCTCGTAATTCCATGGAGTAGCTAAAATATAAGCATACTCATTACCATCCCTGAATGTGTCTATATTAGATAATGTTTTTTCAATCTTTGTATAATTACCACTGGGTTGAAAATCAGCATCAGTAGATGAAACATTATTAGTACCTAATAATTCTCAACCTATTTCATTATTAGATTGATCAAAGGTTCTTGCATACAGACTAGTTCTTCCTACCGATTCACCATACCCAGACCCATAATACCTAACATTAGAAGGACTACCAGTTTTAAAATTACCTCCGTCAGCTTTTAGTTTAAATAAGTGCATAGGGTAACTTTGTACTATACTGACAACTCTAAGGTCGTCATAAAATCACTCTGAATTACTAGTATTATACACTGATATACCAAAGTGTTCTCCCGTTGATTGCCTTTGATAAGGTGGGTATGTTTGTCCTCTAGTCATTAAGACTGTGTCTGGTCCTGGGTCTTCTGTTCATTCAGTACTTGGTTCTATTCATACATCCATACCTAAGTGACTATATATAATTACTTGAAAATTATACCAAGTATCTACAAGAATTTCTTTTTTACCTGCCATTATAAATTGGTTAAGTCCCCCAGTGTTATCAAGCATTTGTTCTTGATGTATATAAACTAGTTCACTTTGAGAATCATTATCTATCATATAAATATTATATAGACCATTTGATCCTCCGGCACCCTTCCGTCAAGCTAACCCAAAACCATCCCAAGGTATAGCTAAGTTTCCTTTCCTATTAACGGTTATATACGACATTCTTCCTTCATCGCTAGAATCATTAGTTCTAAACTTCCCGGTTATTTTAATTCCATCATGTTGGTTAATCTGTGTATGAAAAATAGGTTGGAAATTAAAATTTTCTGTAGGATTAATTTGTTGCTTTAAAAAATCTAAAGCATTTTCAACTTGCTCCTTCATCACCAAAGTATTTTCTTTAGTTTCTCCGTCTGTATTAAATTGTTGTTGATTAGTTGGCATATTTAAGTTCTCCTAGAAGGTATTTCCTTCAGTTTGGTCTGTTTCATTAGTCCAAGTGCTTAAGAATCCTCTCATAGAATCTAATAAGTTTTCTAAGTATTCAATTTGATATTCTAACTGACTTTGGGAGGGTTCATCTAAGTTTTGTTTTCTACCTAGTATTTTAACTCCGTCATCATCTTCATTTAGTGACAGTGTACGAATTTCTTGAGGTACTGCAATTTGGTTAACTCCGACTCTACCATCACTGGTATGTCATCCGGTTTCCGCTAAAAGCCCAGTAGAATTAAATTGCTCATCAAGTATAACGTGTTCAGCTGATTCTGAATAATTAGCATCATCTTTTCTATAAATTCCATAGTACATATTGTTTGTAAATTCATTAAAAAAATCACTAATAGAGTTTGGTAATGAAACAGTTGTGGAAGGATCTATGTCTGTAAATCTTCCGGAATAGGCTGATGATGGATTATGTGGGGGTAATGACAATCCCGAAGTATTATAATTTAAATCGGATGTATAAAACTCTTGAGCAGCCATACCTGATATAATTATATCTCTCACCATCTCATCATCTCCAAAACCTTTAACAACCGTTTTAGCTACTGTAGGGTAAAGTGTATTTATTAATTTTTTAATTCCGTTTGGATTTGTAACACTGTTAGCAAAAAAGGTTTGCTGAATTCTAAGTTTTAACTCATCATTAGTTTCAGGTGAAGTTGCTCCAAAAATTGCTTGGGGGTTAGTTACCTGTATAGGAGCAGGAGTTACAGCAGTAATTAATCTAGTGATTTCTCCTGCTTTTATATTATTACTTAGGCCGGGACCAATAGACTCTACAGGTATATTATCAGTATTATATAAAGGAAACTTTTCTCTCTTAGAAGCCATTTGAGATTTAGTTGTAGCGTAAGTAACAGTAGTTTTATATAGTACACCCCCCTCTGTAGATATCATAGTGTCCTTAGGTATATTAACAGAGATAGCGGAATTGTAATAAAACTTAATATTTCCAGTAGCATTTAAAGCTGAACGTCTTTCTATTAAATAGTTACTAGCTACTGCATTCAAGTCATCAGAATCTATTGCGCTTGGATTTTGTAAACTAGAGTTATTAAGCAACTTATCTTGCTCATCTAACAGCGGTTGTAGAATACTACTTAAAGGATTAACAAAAACTTGTGTAATTGCTGATCCCTCACTTAAGTCTAAGTTCGCATTATAATCCTTAAGTTTGCTTTTTATAAAATTTTTAGAATCCATTTAAATCTCCTTGTTTAAATACTACCCATAGTAGAACTATCAAATGATAAAAATATAGTTTCGTTAGCTGCAGTAATAACTAATATTTTTATATCTCAAGAGGAGGTATACTTATCATATGTAATGCTATCTACAACTATATCTCTTAGTACTTCCTCGTCAGTTAACCCTGGTGTTAAAATTTGCTCAGCTAGTATGTCTGTCTTAACAATATCTAATGATGATGTAATAACTCCACTTAGTTCTGTTTTCTGTTCTTCACTAAAAGACCCAGAAAGAATCTCA
>Ga0187827_10008721_pt1 | contig 10909 bp, 5 predicted proteins | sample ETNtaG_39_FD_167969 | JGI IMG/M metagenome (GOLD analysis project Ga0187827, IMG submission 167969) | Marine microbial and viral communities from oxygen minimum zone, Eastern Pacific Ocean - ETNP2014_SV_150_PacBio MetaG (Illumina Assembly) | ecosystem: Environmental > Aquatic > Marine > Hypoxic... | reverse complement strand
ACATGTCTATTGACGGTGGGTGAGCGGAAGCTGAGAACGCATTTTAACTGCAGCCCCGGTTTTGACGATCTCTTCTGACCGCTGCGTCTCATAACCAGGTCGTTGTTCCTGTGGAGACCCGAGACGGTTTCTGCCTCGATGGTCGCAGGTACCAGCCAGAGCTGACGGCACAGATCAGGCTTGCAGGGCAGTCGGCTACCTGGTTGCGAGACGCAACAGGGACAACAGGATCTCCTTGAGGGCAGAGGCCCTGGAACCGAAGACGTGCCGTTTCGGAACGAAAGGTCCGAAGGCAGAATGAAATAAGGCGTCGAACCATCGATCAGCAACGAAGATTCATGAATCGTAAAGAACGTTGTTCGGCCACGACAAGACGTGTGCCGGCTGTACTCCCGACCCCTGGAGGGACTCGCACGCGAGGACACGTGGCGTCATTGTCTCGCGGCTTACTTCAGGGTCAGACGTGGTTGATATTGCTGGTCTCTACCGTCGGCGCATGTCGCGTTGGCGCGGCCGAGACGGCCGCTGCGTCGCCCGCTAACGACGTCGCCAGGTCCGTGCGGGTGGATTTCGACCGGGTCCAGGGTCCCGCCACGCATCGCGCCAGCGGATTCTTGTCGTCGATCTCAGTGACGTCGCCCCCGCCGGAGATGGTAAGGCCGCTGAAGCCGAGAACTTTCCGGCTGACGATGAAGCGTGTCGGCAACCTGAGTACTCCGATGGCACTCTACGATCGGCTGCACAACCGGCTGGATGCGGAAATCCACGTAATTCTCGACGGCGCCTTTCGAGCCCGGATCCGGCCGAAGTGCGTCGGCGACGACGGCGATTGGAAGCCGTGGGAGGTATTCGTCGAACAAGCGGTCACCGAATCCAAACAGAAGGGCTACCGGTTCCACTGGGACATCTGGAATGAACCTAACGTGGACAATTGGGGAAAGTACCCGGACCAACTCCCCGATGGCGAAAAGACTAAACGCTTCTTCGAGGCGTGGAAGAGGGCCTGGCGTAAGATCAAGGCCGTGGACCCCGACGCCGTCATCGTGGGGCCGAGCAATTCGTCTTACAGGCTCGGAAAGAAATACCGCCTGTTCACAGTGGAGGAGTTTCTACTCTTCGCCCAGCGAGAGCAGGTGCTGCCCGACGTGCTGTCCTGGCATGAGTTTTACGAAACCAGGCTTGTGTCGGATGTCGCGCGAGCCCGCGCATTCCTGAAGAAACAGGAAATCGACATCAGAAAAATATCCATCGGCGAGTACGGCGGCAGAAGCCAGCACACCCTGGCCGGCACCTTCGTGCACTACTTCGCCAACCTCGAGCGGGCAAGCGTCGATTCGGCGATCCGTGCGTGCTCGGTCGATCAGAACGACAAGTCGACCTGTTCCTTTGCCAGTCTTGACGGACTGCTGACGAACCCGGAGCTCAAGCCGCGCTCGACGTGGTGGGTCTACAAGGCGTATGCCGATATCGAAGGCAACCTGGTGTCGGTTACCGGCTCGGATCAGATTAAGGGCATCGCCGGACACAGCCCAAAATCGGCACACGCGGGAGTGTTGCTCGGCAGAAAGGTCGGGAAGAAGGAAAAATCGGCCAGTCGCGAAACAGTCGAAGTCGAACTGACGGGACTGAAGGAGCTGGCCTATCTGAAGAACGCCGCCGGCAAGGCCAGGCTGCTCGTCCGCCGCATTCCTCATTCAGGCTGGGACGCCCTGCCGCGGCACGACACGATCAGCGACGCCCCGGTCGACTTTCGCGACAAATTGCATGTGACGCTACCCGCCTTCGGCCCTCATGATGCCTACCGCATCGACTTGTACAACGGTGACCGAAAAAAATGACTGTCGCATCAGGCGTTACTACGCCTGGTCACAACGAATCAAAGAACCCCTGCGCTGGCAGCGGGACCAGTGGCAATGGGGCTCATATAACTTCGCCGCTATGTCCTCCACCTGATGTGGCAGGCGCAACCGCTCCCAGGTACGCGGTGTTGTGCTCTGATTGTCGATCCATGTTTATGCTCCTACCTAATCTATATGTACAGCGGCACCGAAGTTTAGATCTGGGGCAACTCAGGGCAGCCAGTTTTGCGCACTTGAGGCAACGGATCACTCCTGCAAACCCACCAAGGACCTCACCACACTCCGCTTCGCGCCAGGCACTTACCGGCTCCCCTGCTTGCTCGATCCAGATCAGAAAGGACCGCCACAGGCACCATGACCCCCTCTCTCGCCCGTTCGCGACGACCCAATCCTGGGCGCGCCGGCTCCCAGCCGGCACCGAGGCCCCCTCGCGCGTTCATTGCAGATGAAGTTGTTCGGAAGCGCTGTGTCAAGAGATGTTCCGCCGCGCAGCGCATCCTTGCACCACATGGGCCAGTCGGCCGATCGAGTTCCTGGTTGGCGGCAACGGTGACCACGGACGAATCGCCAGTGCCGCCCGATATGTTCTCTTTATTGTGCTGCTAAAATGGGGTAACACTTTACAGGATTGTGCTGCTAAAAGGGGGTAACACTTTACAGGTGAAACTGTCGGATCTCATGGTGACTCATACAACTTATTTCACGCTGGGCAATTTCGCACCAACGTCTTTCTGCCAACCTGCCAGTTGTGCATACAACTGCTTGGCGATTTCAGGCTTCGTTTCAAAGAGGTTGTTTTTCTCACCGATGTCATCTTTCAGGTTGTAAAGTTCTATGCGATGATCCTCAAAAAACTGGATTAATTTATACTGCCCTTTTCTAACCACACTGGAGGGGTAGCCCTTATGCTGAAGGCAATAGTGGGGATAGTGAAAATAAACAGCATCTCTATCAATCTTCCTGCCCTTAAACAGGGGCACAAGGCTCACGCCGTCTTTGTGTTGCTCAGGCATCGGTTTAGCTCCCGCCATTTCCAGTAACGTCGGGTAAAAGTCCGGGCTGGTAACCGGCACATCAGAGGTTGATCCCGCCTCGACTATTTTTGGATAGCGCACAATCAAAGGAACGCGGATACCTCCTTCATATTGCTGCCCTTTATTTCCGCGCAGAGGGTGCTGAGAGGTCGCTTTGCCGCCATTGTCGGAATAAAAAATCACAACCGTGTTTTCGGACAGACCGGTGTCGTCAAGATACTTCATGAGCCGTCCTATATTCTCATCAAGGTGGTCCAGCATAGCGGCGAATTTAAATGAGCCCCATTTTCCTTTTTTACCTTTGGCCTTATACCCCTCCTGGGTTTCCTTCTTGGACATGACCGGACTGTGGACAGAGCAATATGAGAGATACATAAACCACGGCTTTGCCTCAGACTGAGACTTCTTCAGCATCGTAAGGGCCTCGTTCGTTATGCGGTCGGTAAGATATTCACCGTCCGGACCATCCTTAATAATCTTCAATCTGTAAGGGCTGAAATACGACTTGGGAGACCCAGCATGCGTAGCCATAAAAACTTCGTCAAAACCTTGTTCTTCCGGATAATAAGCCGCATTGCCTAAATGCCATTTTCCAAGCATATAGTTGCGGTAGCCGACATTTTTCAAAGCTTCGGCAATCGTGATCTCCTCCAAAGGCAAATATTGGTTGGGAGTTGGACACAACAATGGTTTCTCCGGATAGACAAAACCCTTTATCCAGTCGGTGAGTCCTAGCCGCGCCGGATACTTGCCCGTCACAAGACTGGCTCTAGTAGGCGAACAGATAGCTGCAGCGGCATATGCATCCGTGAAACGCATCCCTTGACGTGCCAATTTGTCAAGATTAGGAGTTTCATGATACGGATTACCGTAACAGGCCAAATCCTTCCACCCTAAGTCATCTGCAATCACAAACAGGATATTCGGGGCCTTTGAAGATGAGGCCTCCTGAGGAAAACTCCACAGACCGACACACACTACAACAGTCTTCAAGAAAACAGGAAGCGCATCTCTTTCATTGCCAAAACACTTCATTACCGTTCCTCCCGCATGTTTTCCTTGAATCTCAAGATTGTCAGTCGAACAGACGCCTAACGTTTCCGAGTACCCCAAGCCTCTACCTCGGACAGTTTGACGATGGTCTTGTCTGCCTTGTCCAACTTCTCAATGCGTATGTACTGTCCAACCGTGCCCGCAGGTATTTCGAATAGAGTCGTCAGCACGGCAGACTTACCGGGTCTGCTTTCCCATACAGGCTTCATCTCGCTGTTCAGGATTTGGACTCGGCAGGCGCTGAGGCTGACGGGCTTCTTTCTTTCGGAGGGACAAGTGACGTATAGTGCGGTAAAGAAATGGTCGGCATTAAGCTGTGCCAGCCATGCGGCATCCTTGGTAGAGGCGGCAGTCTTTGGGTTGCCGTCCAGAGCAAGGGGCGCTGCACTCTTGCTTGAATTTGAGGCAGGGATGAAGGAGGCCCTGGCAGCGCTGGTGATTTGGTCAGGCAGCGTGAACGTGCAAACATCACCCTGAGTCACCTTGCCTTCGCCGTTTACGGCATCAACCCGCCACGTGTATGTTCCATGGGGCTTCAGATCAACCGGGGGCTTCCATCGCAGGTCCCAATCATCGAATCTGGCATCGTGCTGCTTCTTGATCAGACGCGTTCCTTTGTTATCCCCAAAGTACAAGTTGAAGCTCTTTGCACCGACGCCATTGGCCCATACGAGCTCAGAACGGGGGCCAGGCAGTCTGCCGCGGTTAGCCGGGGAGACGCAGACCGCCTTGTTGGCGGCGGGAGCGGGTTCTCCCCACTTTCCGGGCGGAACCTTTTCGTCCCAGGCCACGTAGAGCAGAGGCTTTTCGTGAGTTTTCCAAGTTCCCGGTCCGCCGGTAACGAGCATCCTGACGTCTTCGGTCACTTCTTTGTGTACGGTTGCCTTGACCGCGAATGAATGAACGCCGGCTCCATGTTGCCTGAGACTCTTGGTCACGTCCAGGTGTACCCTCGGCGTCAACCGATACGCATAGTCATTCACGGAAAGCTCTTCTTCAAGTTCGGGCATGTTTTCCCACGTCAGGGCGTTGGCCGTCCAGTTTGTCTCGGTGGAATGGACTTGAATCACAGGCTTTTGGCTGGGGGGATTCACGTCAACATTTGAAGCAGAGACGGCAAGAAACTTGACGGTGGCATACGCTATCGAAGATCGATCTTTGGGAACTCTGTCCACGTTGAATTTCAGGAAGGCATACTTGGGTATTGTCGAGTCCTTCTTCTTGGCCTTCCGCCTCGAGGTGGCTTTGTAGACGGGTCGAAAGACGGGCCCCAGCGTCTCGTGCGCAAGGTTTCTGTCCGGTTGCGACATATCCGCGTAGGTCATTTCGGTCGGCTCAAAGATGTCCCAGTGACGTTTCAGCGTGTAGATTTCCGGTTTCGGAGCGGGCTTGCCAGCGCGAGCGAAGATGGCCCAGATAGTACCGTGATCCCGTACCGTTGCGGTAAGGGGATTAGCCTCTGTTGTGACGGAGCCCTGCCAGCCGACAAAGACGTAGCCAGCCCTGGCTTTTGCCGTCAATTTGATCTTGTCACCGATGCGAGCCATGTGAAAGCCTCTGTGAGGCTGGCTCAATGCGTGTTCGATCGTTCCACCTTCGGTTGACCGTAACTCAAGACGTCTGGAGTGTGACTTTTCGAGGATCAGGTTAAGGAACGTATCGATATGCGGCGAATTGTAGACGTGAGCTTGCTTCGTAACGGTATTGTAAATCCCATTGTTCTTCATTCCGCCGCTAACGTCACCATCTGCATATCCGACCGCGACTTTGTGACGATTGCACTCATCCAGGGTGAATTCAGCTTTCGCCATGCATTGGTAATCGCTCATGTAAAGGTCGCCATTCTTGATCCCAGGGAAGTGGTATTCCGTGCAGAAGCGGTCCACGAGCACACCCGCGTTGTTCTTGCTCTTCCAATCGATGAGCAGCCCGAGACTATTTCGTTCCGGGGGCCATTTGCGATTGAGCCGCAGGTGTTTAAGAAGCTGGTGGGTGTAGAAGGGATGGCTTCGTCCCCAATAGCCCCAGAAATGGTCGCCGCTCCCATAGTTGAAATTCAAGCCCTGTAATGCGTAGGTATCGGTCAAAGAGGGGTCGTCGCCAAGAGGTAACGGCCACTTCACCATCTTGTCGGTCAGTTGAGCCCCGCCTTCCCGGTAGAAAATATAGGCGTTCGGATTAATGGCACGGGCTGCCTTTGCGAGTCTGTTCAGAAGGACTAGAAATCGCCGATTCACTTCATCCAACGAAAGGTGATTGGGGTGATCTTTGGGCAGCGAGAGTTCATACTTCCAGCCGTGGAATTCATTGTTTGACCGAAAGGCGACGTTTGGGAAGTCTCTGAATTCCCGGACGAGTTGTTCAAAGCAGTCAACATTCCGCTGCAGGTATTGGTCCGTCAGCCGCTCTTCATGCGGCAGCTTCTCGTCTTTGAGCGCTGAGTACCGAAACGGCATCGAATCCAGAGTCAGGTAGTAGCCGAGGTCCGTTGCGATTTTGACGGCTTCCTTGACCTTCTTCATGAACGGTGCGGGGGCCATCCACTTGCCGTTGCCATCCTGCAGGACCGGAGCGTGATCACAGTATCTGAGAACGAGGACAAGCCCCTGGAAACCATAGGTCCTCATTTCACGCAGGTACTCGACAAAGTTGCTGTCAGGGCCGTCGTAGTAGATGTTCGGGTTCAGCGGGTTGTTGGTCGACTCAATCGCAAAGCGACGATGGAGACCGACCTGAAAGCGGGTCGCAAATTCATCGGAGGTCAATCTGGGCTGAGCTTGCATCTCTTCAGTACCGTTCATCAGTAAAGGCATGAGCGCTATTGAAAGCACCAGACTTCTGGAGAAGCCATATGGTCGAAAGCGGCATAGGTTGTTCATACAGCACTTATTTCCCTCTTCATCGATTGGTTTCAGTAGTTGCATGTCTCTTGTCACGGGTTGTCTTGATTGATTTCGCGTTGCGGGGGAAGCCGGATGCTCTTACGACGTGTTTGCCCGCCCGTCGCCTATGCCTTCGGACGGCGAGTATTCAGCGATCACCGGTACGGAACGACCAGAGGGCTCCCATGGTAATCCTGCCATCACGAGTGACAGAATCGATTCTCCAGTAGTAAGCCTTGTTTCGCGCGAGTTGTCCCGGATTGTAGACAAGATCGAAATCGTCGTACAAGGCGTCATCCTGTTCGTGCACAAGACCGACATTCGGTGAGGTGCCGAAATGGACCCTGAAACTCTCGGCATTGCCGCCATTACCCCACTTCAGGTTGACGGATTGAGTTGCGGGCACGGTCGCGCCTCTGAGCGGCGCGTGAAGAACGGCTTGCGCTGCCGGCGGCGCCGGCTTGCCCCAGGGGATGATCGGCATCTTTTCGTCCCAGACGACGTACAGCAAGGGCTTGTCCACGGTCTTGATGCTGTCAGGAATGTTGGACGAGGTTATCCGGATGTCGAACTTCCGGGAGAATCTCTCCGTTCCACTGATACAGAAGGAATGGATGCCGGCGTCATGGCTCCTGAAGTAGTCGGTGACCTCAAGATGCGTTCGTGCTTGTAGCCGATACGAGTAGTCGTCCGCTGAGATGGGGGATGTGCCTCGCTTCGGCATGTTGTTCCACGTCAAGGTTTCTCTCTTCCATGACGTGTCCGTGGAATGCGTATGCAGGATGGGCTTGGAGCTTCCAGTACTGACGTTGTGGAACTTGATGGTGGCATAGGCAATGCTGCTCCTGTCGGCAGGGATTCTGTCGATATTGAACTTCAGAAATGCGTACTTCGCGGCGGCGGCATCAGTGGGGTCGTTGGGGTTGACTGGCCTGAAGATGGGGTCCACCTCATCGCCGAAGTTGGTATCCGGCTTCGCGGCGTCCACGTACCCGTGTTCGATGACTTCGTAAACGTCCCAGTGGCGTTTGAGCTCGTACAGCTCAGGAGCCGGAGGATTACCGCCCTGTGGGGTGAAGGTCGCCCAGATTGTGCCGTGCGCATCGGGTACTGTGACCGTCAGGGGGTTCCTCGGGCTGTTCACAGAGCCACGCCAGCCGGTAAAGGTATAGCCACGGCTGGGAAGAGCTTTCAGCACGATCCGATCGCCAATCCGAACCATGTGCATCCCGCGATGCTGGGCGCCAAGTTCGTGACTGATGGTCCCGCCTTTCGTGGCGCGCAGTTTCAGTTGCCGCGAGTATGACTTCTCAAGGATCAGATGCAGGAACTTGTCGATAAAGGGTGAGTTGTACACATGTGCCTGCTGGCGCACCGTGTTAAAGATCCCGTTGGCCTTCATTCCTCCGGATGTGTTTCCGTCCGCGTAGCTGAAGGTGCATTTATTTCTGTTGAAGTAGTCCAGAAGGAATTCCGACTGGGCCATCATCTGGAAATCGGTCATGTTCCGATCACCGTACTTGCGGGGTTTGTAGTGATATTCGCTGCCAAACCTGTTGGCCAGCGCTCCCATGTTGTTGGTTTTCCTGAACTCTGTCAGCAGGCCCGTACTTTCACGGTGAGGCGGCTGCTTTCTGTTGATCCTCAGGTACTTCAGCCGCTCGTGAGTCCAATGGGGATGGTTCAGGCCCCAATATCCCCAATAGTAGTCGCCGGTATTGAAGTTGTGGCTGATACCGTAGTAACACGGATTGGTGGTGGGTGGCCGGTCAATGCCCAGCGGATACGGCAACGTGTAGAGCCAGCCGATAAGCTGTCCTTGATTCCGGTAAAAGACCCATGCGTCGGGCTTGATGGTCCTGGCTATTCTCCCTTTCTCGGTTATGAATCTGATGAACTTCTCCTTAGCCTGTTCCTTCGTCAGGTAATCAGGGTGGTTTGGGGCGAGTGTTTGCTCGTACTTGTATCCATGGAACTCATTGCTTACCCGGAAGGCTACATTGGGGTAGGTTCTGAATGCCTTCACGACCTGTTCCCAGGCGTCGTAGTCGCGTTGTACGTAGTTGTCAGTCAATCGCTCGCTGTGTGGCGCCTTTGATTTTCCATCTCTCATGGCTTCGTAGGGAGTGGTGTTCACCTCAATCACGAGGTAGTACCCGCAATCGGTGGCCACACTCACCGCCCCCTGAATGCGCTCCATAACCCATTCGGGGATCCGCCACTTGCCATCGGGGTCGCGCCGGACACGGTTGCGTTCGTCCCACAGGCGGATCTGAAGAAGAATGCCCGAGAAACCATACGTTCTCATCTCCCTCACATACGTCACGAAGGGGCTGTCAGGCCCGTCATAGTAGATAGTTGGGTTCTGGGGTCTGTTACCGCTCTCATATCGCATCGTATGATGCAATCCGAACTGGAAGCGTGACGCGAACTTGTCCCATGTCAGGGGCTCATCATCGTTGAACTCAGTCGAAGCTGCTCGTCCAAGATTCTGATCGGCGCTGGAAGCGATCTGTGTACACAGCATCGCGCTCGCAATGGCCCAGAGTATCGTGCAGTGTTTCAGTACTTTCATGATCTGGTTGCTTGGTTTTGCTTTTTGCTGATTGACGGTGGATGACCGGTTACAGTTACTCCGTCACCGGGATGTGCCGCCGGATTTCTTCCGTAGTGTCGTTGACTCGAATTCTGAAGACCCAGGCATGGTCGCACGGCAATGGGTCCGGAAACTCCTCGATCACCACATTGCCGTCGACCTGGCGCCAGGCCAGATCCTTGTCACTGCCGAGCATTCGGATGTTGGAACCCTGCACAGGAGTCACGCCAGGAATGATCGTGGGCGCGGTTGGCTCCTTCAGGTCGATCGCGTACAGCCAGGGCCCCTTCCGAGTGAACCGAAGGGTGCCTGCTTCACAGGGGATCCGGAAATCCGCACCGCGCAACGCGTCGTCGTTCACGCGCATCCAATTGCCTAACCTGTTCAACACGTTCACCTGGGAATCCGGCAAGGTCCCATCCGGCTTGGGGGCGACACTCAGAAGAGTGACCCGATCACCTCGCCCCAGTTCCTTCATGCACCTTGCGAGGGCATCCAACCTGCGTTGACTCTCTTCATTTGGCACCGTCGGTTCGGCGGCCAGCCTGGCGAGCACCTCGTCACTGAAACGCAATCGGTCCCGCCCCGAAGTCCTCAAGAAGTTACAGACCTGCAAATACGCGATCCGCTTTGCCCATGCCAGAAAGTTCGATGCCGGCTCGAACGAATCAAACTTGGACCACAAGACCATGCTGGCCCGCTGAAACAGATCGTCGGCATCATGCCGGTCGTGGACGAGCCTGTAGATATAGGCAAGAATCTGAGAATGATGCTGTGCGAAGAGCCCTATGAACTCCGCATGACCCTCTCCACCTGACGTGGCAGGCGCAACCGCTCCCAAGTCCTCGGTGTTGTGCTCTGGTTGTCGCTCCATGTTTGTGCTCCTACCTACTATATGTACGGCCGCGCTAAATCTTACCCGGTCAGAAATCAGATTGGGGGCAATTCAGGGCCGACAGTTTTGCGCACGGGAGGCAACGGATCACTCCTGCAAGCCCACCAAGGACCTCACGACACTCCGCTTCGCTCCGGGCACTTACCGGCTCCCCTGCTTGCTCGATCCGGATCAGAAAGGACCGCCACAGGCACCATGACCTCCTCTCGCCCGATAGCGACGACCCAATCCTGGGCGCGCCGGCTCCCAGCCGGCACCGACTGCTGAGGCCCCCCTCGCGCGTTCATTGCAGATGAAGTTGTTCGGAAGCGTTGTGTCAAGAGATGTTCCGCCGCGCAGCGCATCCTTGCACCACATGGGCGGGTCGGCCGATCGTGAGAGTATTGAAGGAGCTGGGAGACTGGCTGACTGGCCGGCGCTTTCTGTCCGATGAAGTGGTCAAGCATCGTCTCTCCCTGTTGAGCGAGTTCGCAGCCATTCACGTGCACGCCCTCACAATCCTGTACCGCCACCTCATTCAATGTCCTGCTCTGCATTGGTGAGACTTCACCTTTCATCTCATCTAAACTGCACGACACCAGACTCGCCGG
>Ga0187827_10008719_pt1 | contig 10910 bp, 15 predicted proteins | sample ETNtaG_39_FD_167969 | JGI IMG/M metagenome (GOLD analysis project Ga0187827, IMG submission 167969) | Marine microbial and viral communities from oxygen minimum zone, Eastern Pacific Ocean - ETNP2014_SV_150_PacBio MetaG (Illumina Assembly) | ecosystem: Environmental > Aquatic > Marine > Hypoxic... | reverse complement strand
TGTGCCAAAGAACGCTCAACATTCCTCGTGGTTGGTGGTAAGGTAATCGAGGTGAAAAAAATCTTGCTACTTATTGGGTTGGTTGTTTTCTCAACGCCGTTGTCTGTTAGTGCTGAGGAATATAAAAAATTAAATTAATGGGGCCTAATGAATACTGATGATTCAGAAAATAAGTCAAGAAAAGACCCTTCCCTGCCTGAGGGAACCTTTACTTACAGATCAGGGATATCGACATTTAAATACATAGGGCAGTTTAAGAGTAAAGATTACATTGGCGATCCCATAAAACACGGAGAGGGAAAATTATATGATCCCTCCGGGGAGGTTGTTTATGACGGTGAGTTCAAAGATGACTTGGAGCATGGTTGGGGGGAGGAAGTCTATACTGATGGCATATATTTCGGGCAATTTCAAAAAGGCCAAAGGCACGGCCACGGTCAATATAATTTTAATAATGGCGATAAGTATAAAGGAGGGTGGGAAGAAGGTAATTTTTCCGGAAAGGGAGAATATATATTTTTGAGTGGTAATGTTTGTAAGGGAACGTGGTTCAATCATGAAAAACACGGTCGTTTTGTGGAAACATTTAACGAGGAACCCTTTGTAAGCAACGTGGGTAAACTGGTGAGATTAGAGTGCAACTATGAATATGGAACCCGGACAGGAAGAGGAAGCGGCGTCACTAAAAGGGGCAGAAGAATAGAAGTGAACTTTGATGAATTTGGTGATCCTAGGAACAATTTGGGTAGTTGGTTTGTCGAATATATTGTTCCTCATCTTCCAGTGATAATTATTATTATTATAATACTTTATTTTATATTTTGATGTAGGGGGTATTCATGACACAAATCTTAATGCCGATGACAAAATATGGGATGAACTTGACAAAATCTGCGGCAATTGGGATGGGTATGATATATGAATTACTCAATATTATGATATGTTTGCAAGTGAAAGGTTTAAACAATGACTGACTTTAACGAATTTATGGAAAAATACGATTGTTATCAAGATGGTGTTGAAGATAGAATTATGGAGTTTTTTAAATCAAACCATCAAGAATATTATTTTGACGCTAAAAAATTACGAGATGAAAGAGAGGGTGATAGTGGTGAGCCTATTCCTTCTGAAATGTGTGAGGCCTTTGAAAAAGCTGGTAAAGAAGAATTATTTTATGAAATTGTAAAAAATTGGTTTCATGCAACTTTTCCAGAAGATTATAAATAATTTTATTAGAAAGATATTTTTCGTATGGCTTTAATTATTAGTGATCCAAAAAAAATTCATCAAGAAATTTTTAATTCTTCGCTTGAACCTGATAAGGCAAGAGAATTAGCTCAGAAAGAATGTGATTTAGAACTTCAAGTTACAATTTTAAGTGATCAATGTGCCAAGGAATTTATTCCTCACAAATACGATTTACAATTATTTGCTCCGGTTCGTTTAACTTTTTCTGAAATCGCTGCTGAGCACTTATCTAATCACCAAGGAACAGAATTACATTTAATTAACGTTCACGAACTTAATACTTCAAAAGCAAATCTTTTATCCAATTACAACAATAGTCTCACTATTTCTGTGTGGCATAAAAGCGGGGAACCAAATGTTATACCGGATGAAATTATTGAGGAACTATCAAAACATAAGGGAGATGAGCTTTCTCTTTTTACTGACACCTTATCTGATGCAGCATGTGCATCACTTTCAAATCACAGTGGTAAATTAAGAATTAACGGTTTAAATCATCCCATGGGTATGGATGAAGTAGATCCGATCTCATCAGAAGGAAAAAAATTATTAAAAAAACATTCAGGACCAGTTTATTGTCCAAAGGGCCTTGCAAGGTATTTTTTTATTAAAAAAAAATAAATCATTGAATGAATAATAAAATCAAAAACTTTTATAAAGTCATCTCCTGTAAAGTTATCTGAACTATTTAATATACCTAAAGATAATTCATCGTGGAATTATAATTATCATATGATAGAATTGGTGGAGGAGTTAAAAATGACAAGAGAAGAAATATTAAAAAAATTACGCACTGAATGGGAACTATGCTTGGATGATTGGGATTTACCTTTAACAGAAGATAAAGAATTCATATTGACATTGCTAAATGAGCATCAAGGATCAGGTGACGAGCCTAGCGCCCTACGAAATGCAAGTGAATCATTAAAGAATGATAAAAATTTTATTATTCAGGCAATGAATGCTAATGGCAGGGCATTGCTTGATGTCAATGAGAACTTTTTGAAAGATAAAGAAATTGTATTAGCAGCGGTCTCTAGTAATGGATTGGCATTACAATTTGCAGATGATTCTTTAAAAAAGGATAAAGAAGTAGCATTAGCAGCAGTAGAATGTGATGGTTATGCCTTAAACTGTGTTGATGAATCATTAAAAAAAGATAGAGAAGTAGTTATGGCAGCGGTTGAGCAAAATGGCACAAAATATGTATTGGAGTTAGCGGATCAGTCCCTTCAAAACGATCCTGATATTCTGGCATTATTGGAATGATTCTTCCTGCAATTAAAAAAGAGGCCAAAGAGATTCTAGAAGTTAAAGATTGCTCAAATAATAAAATTAAATATTTAAATCTTGCATTTAAAAAAAAGAACTCTTTTCCAAATGATAAAGGACCTGGAATATACAAATTAGAATTTAAAGGTAAGCTAATTTATATTGGATCTTATAGCGGGAATGATGGAGTTGTAAAAGATCGTTGGTGGACACATATAGCAAGCATGACATCCAGATTTAGAGAAATAAATTTTCTGGGATCTGTTAAAAAAGGAAATAAAGTAGAAAAGTTTGATGTAAGAAATTTTAATCTAGGAGATAAAGAAGATAAAGAAATGTCGTTCAATATAATATTAAATTTTAAAGAAAGTAAACCAAAAATCAAAGGTTTAATTAACACTCAATTGAATTTAAAAAAAAAGAAAATAAGAGAAGTATTTAAAGATTTAAAAAAATATAAATCTTTTTATGAGGATATTATTTCGAATGTTCTAAAGATTAATTCTAATGATCATAAGAAAATTATTCAAATATTGGCAAATGATAGTTGTAAAACTACTCTAAAAAGAACAATCGTAGCAGCAACTCATTGGCATAAATTTAAACATAGAACAAAAGATAATATTTTAGATGATTTTGCATTTACATATTATAAATTTGATAAATATCCTTTTCCATTTAACACAAAAAAAGAAAAAAATTTTTTTAGAAAACATTTTGAATACCCGCTCATTGTTGAATTCAAACCCAAAGCCAACGACATACCTTCCCAAAAAGATGATGATGGGTTGAAATTAAATGATAGAAAAACAATAAAAAAATATAATCAGAAATTGATAAAATTAATTAAATCCTAACCCCAACCAATTGCGGTAATTTTTTCCTCTGTTTCTGTCTAATCCCTCTCTCCGCCAGAGTACAACAATGAAAAATTGATCATTTAGTGCTAATGTTATATTAATTTAATTAAATATGAAAAAAAATATTTTAAATTTTTTTAAAAATAACTTCCCAGAAAATATTACATTGGAGATAATCCAATCTGATACCATAGATATTACAGATCAAGCAGATAATTTTGAGGCAGATTTAAAAGAGTTTCTAGATATTGATGAAGACACAAAAGAATCAATAAAACAAGCAAAGTCTAAAATCAAAGAAATAATTACCGAATTTAAATCTGATGATAATATTGAAAGAAAAGATTTACTAATTTATTTTCTTGAAGTTTTTGATGAAAAACTTGAGGATTTAATGGTTGGGTTATAGCATTTGCAGATTAGTAACGAACCAACCAGACCATTTATCAAAAAAATTTTTCAAATCATTTTTCATATAGTTATTTATCCTTATTAACGATTGCCAGAATGTTAGGACTCTAAATATTGATCATCAACAATCCTTTGAATTTCCACTGATATTCTTTTATCTATATTTAGAGATGAATTTTCAAACTTTTTTATCAAATCTTCGATAATTTTTTTATCAATTTTTTTTTCATCAAAATACGAATGCAATTCTTCAGAAAATTTATCTAGTTCATCACCACAAACATCCCAATCAAAGTTTTTTTCTACATCATCTTTTTCTTTTAGGATATCCATACTTTTACTTCCATCAAAATAGGTAAAATTACCACTAAATCTTTTTTTAAAAATAGATCTAATCGCTTCTATATGTTGATCAATTTCTGACATTAATAAATAATTTATACCATGTTATATGTGATAAGACATCTTGCTCTCTTTGTTCAATTTTTATTTTTTCAGACAATATATTTTTTTCCTTTCACAATATAATGTTCTTTACCATACCTGCAAAGGTGTGTGCAACTTGATTTTACAAAAGTAAGAGGAAGCAAAGGAAAATAAAAAATTGGTTTCATGCAACTTTTCCAAATAATTTTTGCCTACTAAATTCCATAAGTACTTTATCAACATATCTTAATGGATATTCTTGACCTAATAAATTTTTCAACTTAAATACAGTTTGATTAATTAAGATTATTTCTTTTAAATTTAAATTAGTTTTTCCTCTAATAAAGCTATCAATTACTAAATCTTCATCAACATTTAAACTAAAGTGTTTTAAAGTTTTACAAACATGAAAATCAGGTTTTATAGCTAATCCAAAATCTGTAAGAAAATGACAAATTGTTATAGCGCCCCACCATGAGGGTGCATTGTTAATTTTTTTTAATTCTTCTAGCATCTGTGTAATAATAAATTCAAGTTTTTGATGATCCTCTGGAATATCATAAAAGGGAAATTTGGTATTAATCTTCATTCTTTTATTAAGCATATGAGCCCCAGTATAAATTGCATAAATTTTTCGCTTGGGAGCCTTAACCTCATTATTAATTAGTTTTCCCAAATCTCCTTTTAAAACAAATTTATCATCAGAATAATCAACACTAAATTGATTAATATCGACAAAGTTAGAAAAAATATTGTTCATACCAATATCTACTAATTCTTTTTTCCATTTATTTGCATATGCAACTTTTACACCTTGATATAACGGCTTATCCCATAATTTCATCCAACAATCTTTGGGATTGCTCTTTGATAATTGGAGTGTCTCATTACTTAAATTCCAGGCTTCATTTATCATTTCAATGTTTGTTGACATTAATTTTTTTTCTAATGATTTAAATAATTCTACTGAGTTAACCATCGTATCTCCTATCTTTATTTATAAATAAAAATATTTTGAATGGGTCATTTCAGGAAAGTTGCCTAGCGCAGAGACCTGCTTATTTTAACCTTTTATTCCGCATCAATTTTAAATATGTATTTATAAAACCAACCAGTTTTCTCTTTAATAAACTTTTTCAAATATTTCTTTATCTAAGTTTGCATCTAGTATTTCAGTTGTGTTGGTTGTGACAACTTCGTATTTAGGTGGATCTTCATCAAAGCTGTGCACAACATCGAACTGAGTGTTATCACGAAGCATAACATATTTCCCTTCACCTAAAAATCTAATACCACCAACAAATAAATCATCGTATTCACTTTGAATATGTTCATAAATGACATAAGGTGTGTTCCATCTTGTTAGAGGGTTATTTTTTCTTAAAAATTCATAAAATATTGAATCAATGCAATTAGCACCCTTTCCTCTGAAAAAATAATTTCTTTGCTCTTGTCCAGATAGGTTTTGAGAAAATTCTGGAGTATAAGCTTCTACAAAGGTACTTTCGTTGCTTTCCTCGTTGTATATTTCACATTCATCATTTGGATCAAAGTTTACTTTAAGTTCGTTCAATTCCTTGAAAACTTCTTTATTATATTCAAGCGCTTTACTTTCTAATTTTAAAAATTCATCTTTGAAAATTTGCCATTTTTCGTTTGGATTTGAATTGTCTTCAAATCTCATAGCAATTGGAAAGTGGCAAGTTACATCACAATTAAAAGACATTAATTCCTCCTATCTCTTTCATCTATGTTATTATTTTACGCCTTTGCCGTTTTAAGTTCCATGTTGCTTAGACGCAAAAATAGTTGATATTTTTTCTCTTCTACATAGCCATCTAAAAATCCTCTGTAGGGTGTGCCATTGGATTGAAAAATTAAAGGCTCTTTACCTCCCAAGCCAGCACCAAGCAAAACCATAGATTTTTCTTGATTCAATTCCTTGGCCATGTCGTATAAAAATTCAAAGGTTAATCCGTCATTATGATATAATTGAATGCTTCTTTTAAAAACAAACTTGCCAATAATTTCCTCTCTTGGAAAAAATTTACCTGTCCATTTAAGTGGCGGTGTATCATCCCGTACATTAGGGTCTATATTGCTTGGTTCCTGTTGCTTAATTTCTTCTCCTTTTGTGTCATACACAACTTCAATTACCTTCGGGGCCGAATGGAACATTTGATTTTTAGAGTTCAACAATACTTTTTCTGTATCATCAATAAATCTTCCAAACCTTTCCACATCAACATCAACATCTTCTTGCATGATTTTTTGGAGATAGTTTTTTTCATGATGTTTCATAATATGATTTATTCCTGTATTAAGTGTGTCTGCCAATAGCCTCGCGTGATGTACTTGATGATTATTGTGTAAAAAAATTGTTTGAAAACCTTGTGTAAGGGAAACAAAGTTAACGCTTGCGTCCCTGTTTTTGGAATTGCTGAGGTGGATTTTTTTGAAAAATTTATTGTCCATTACATCATTTCAAAATCTAGTTCATCACTCTCGGTTTCTCCAAAAGAACTATCAAGAACACTTGATTTTTCTTCCAGCCATTGCGGCTCGCACATTTCCCCAATCAGGGCAAAATATCCATTCTCATTTTTTAATAGAATGCCATCTTCTAATTTAAAATCTGCATAATAGTTAAAGGGAAAATGAAATGCTTTATTTTTAGCAAGCTCTTGCTCCAAACTATCACCAATCTCCTTTGGTGTAAGCATGTAGACAGAATTAACTCTCACATTAAGTAATTTTTTTGCTTCAATCGGAGAGAGTTTTTGAGGGCTGCCTATAGTCGAGGTTTTAATAGATAATTCATTTCCTTCTTGATCCACTGCTTCTAATTTGTTTTTTTCTATCTGATTGCCCTCAAAGTCAATATAACTACTTGAGATACTTCCTGATGGAAGTAAATCACCTGTGTCGCCATCTATCTGAGCTCTAGTGCATTTGTTCCCCTCAGGATCAAGAAAGATTCTTTTTTTGGAACCATATAAATCCGACCTCTCTATCTTGGCAATTTCAAAAATCGATTGTTGATTGCCTAAAACTAATATGAGTTCTCTTGCCATATTATGTTTTCTCCTCCCAACCTTTCTTGATATTTTCCTCAATCAGTTGAGCTTGATAGGCAAGTGCCTTCGATTCAGCGGAAAAAGGTTTTACTTTCTTTGCCATGGGGTTTTTTCTAGACTCTGAAAAATCCAAGAAATAACTAATAAAAGAGGGGTAGTCACCAGACTCTTCCTTGTTGGTTTGCCACACTATAAATTTTCTGATAGCCGATCCCTTCTTACTTTCTTTCAAATAGATCTTTCTGCTAACAACCTTACTGGTTGGTAACTCTTCTTGGGCAGGGGGATCAAAATAATTTTTATCAATTTTTTTTACCTTACTTATTTGAGATGGGCCACATTCCTGTTTGTTAACGGATTTATCATCTCTAATGCGCATTATGCTTGACCCTATTAATGAGACGGAATTTTGTTTTCCGATGGACTGCAAAATATTGTTTTCAAGACGAAAAGCCATCTTTCTGATTTTTTTTTCATCGGCCTTCTCCAATTGCATGTCAAGTGCTCCTATTTCTACCACGACAGTTGGTTTAACAAAAATATAGGTTGATCCATCCGAAGCAGCCTGGTGATAATTACATTGAATAGACTGGTCCTTTAATAAATCATATAATTCCTTTTTATTACAACTGGCATTGAAATTGCCGCTAGAGCCGATATGCAAAAAACGGTCATCATTTAAAGTGATGCCCAATGATAGAGATCTCAGTCCTTGTTGATCTTGGTTTACAGTGTATCCAAGCACAACCAAATCGAAATATTCCACTTCTTTAATTTTATAAAAAAAATTATCCTGTCTTAGAACAATACCTTCAGCATCCTCCTTGACCGCCTTATTAAACATCTTTTCTACATCTGATGCTTGTATTTCTTGCTGATCAACAGCGTGTACTGGCACCTCGCTATTTGTTCCAAATAAATTGTTCATTGCTTCAAGTTTTTCACCCAAAGTTTGATGCTGCATTTTTACACCGTGCTCCAAAATGTCAAAAACACCAAACTTCAAATTCATAATATCAAGCGAGCCTGACAATGCCGCGGAAATATCCCCGTTTCTCTCTCGCTTATCTTCTTCCTGATAATACAGTTCGCCTGCAACAATAATATTCTCAACCGATTTCAGTTTCTGGCTCAATTGGTCTGTGATATGGCCAAGCTGTTTTGTGATGTCCCGTTGACTGGCATTGACGATAGATATTTGATCCTGCTCTTTAATGGCAAACCACAGCTGGCCATCATATTTTCTTGAACAAAAATATGCATTATTATTTAGATTGCCTATTTCCTCTTTTTGAACAAAAATATATTTGTCTGCAACGTTATTTTTATATTTTTTGATTGCAAATAGAGAATGATTCATTTTTATTTATTCTTATTAACGATTGCCAGAATGTCAGGATCGTTTTGAAGGGATTCATCGGCATGCTCAAAAGCAAGACCATCTTGTTGCACCACCGCTAGAAAATTTCATTATCCCAAGTAATCAACTTAAACCTATGCCGTTTACCTTTGTTATGTTTCCCAAAACTTATCCATGTATGTACATTATTTTTAACAGAAATTGATTTAATTATCTTAGTCATGACAGGAAAAGTTACATCAGTTAAAGTATGTTCTAGATATTCTAATTTTTTTCTCTCTTCTTCTATGAATTTCTCATGGTCCTTAACATTAATAGTAACTAGATAACAATCATCTAAATTATCATAAGAGTTTGATCTCGAAAGATCTTGAAATCTTTTTTTTGCCAAAAATCTCCACCCAATTTTTTTATCGTCAGTATGATCTACACTTCGACCACCTGAAGGATAGGTAGCAGTTGCTTTTGCCCTGTGTTTCTTTAACCTTATAATTATCGACTCAGGATTTTTTGCATGCATTGAGGCAATGCCAACATAATATTTTTTATAATTTTGAAACAGAAGTATATATAAACCATAATTGCAGAATTGTTCGCAATAGTTTGTTTTTGGAATTAATAAATCATCAAAATTTATTTTTCTTAAACGATTAGGCACCATCATATCATTTTTTAATTCTTTATATGGATCATCTAGATCCCATTTTGTATCATCAGCAGGAACTTCAAAATGATTATTTAATTTAATAGGTTTTTGAATATTATATATTATTTTATCCATTCACAGAGATGACCTTGTTGAAGAAGGTTATTTATTCTTATTAACGATTGCCAGAATGTCAGGATCGTTTTGAAGGGATTCATCAGCATAATCTAAAACAGAATATGCAGTCTTGTTGTTCTGCACAGCCGTCAGGACAACCTCCTTGTCCTTCTTCAGCGAGTCATCCGCATGTTCTAAAGCAAGTCCAAAATGTTGTACTGCCTTGAGGACAATCTCCTTGTCCTTCTTGAAGGAGTCATCGGCGTATTTTAAAGCATAACTATCACTCTTCACCGCATTGAGGACAATCTCCTTGTCCTTCTTCAGCGAGTCATCGACATATTTTAAAGCTTGTCCAGTTTTTAGCACTGCCGTCATGATAATCTCCCTGTCTTTCTTCAACGAGTCATCGGCATATTCTAAGGCATATCCACTTTCTTGAACTGCTGCCAAGATAATCTCCTTGTCCTTCTTCAGCGAGTCATCGGCGTGTCTTAAAGAGCATCCATCATGTTGCACTGATTCCAGGACCATCTTCTTGTCTTTCTTCAAGGAGGCATCCGCAAACTCTAAAGCACTATTAAAATGCTGCACCGCCCTCAGAACAATTTCCTTGTCCTTCTTGAAGGAGTCATCGGCGTGTTCTAAAGCAAGATTATAATCTTGCACTGCCGCCAGAACAATCTCCTTGTCCTTCTTCAGGGACGCATCAGCATATTGTAAAGTATTCCCATTTTTTCGCACTGCCGCCAGAACAATCTCCCTGTCCTTCTTAAATTCTTCCGGAAGGTTATTAAAACTAAAAGGCTCTTCTTTAACCAATTCTAATGCTTCTTCTCTTGTCATTGTGTTTATAAGAATACCACATACCGTGTTTCATGCAAGTATACCTTTAAAAACTTCATTAAGATTTTCATTTTTTGCTGAAAGCTTGCTTGTAAACTTCGTTGAAGTTATAAAATCTTAATACTTAGGACTCTAAATATTGTTCATCAAAAATCCTTTGAATTTCCACTGATATTCTTTTATCTATACTTAGAGATGAATTTTCAAACTTTTTTATCAAATCTTCGATAATTTTTTTATCAATTTTTTTTTCATTGAAATACAAATGCAATTCTTCAGAAAATTTATCTAGTTCATCCCATACTTTTACTTCCGTCAAAATAGGTAAAATTACCACTTTTTTAAAAATAGATCTAATCGCTTCTATATGTTGATCAATTTCTGACATTAATAAATAATTTATACCATGTTATATGTGGCTCCCTTATGTTTTGATAGTTCCTCAATAATTTCATCCGGTATAACATTTGGTTCCCCGCTTTTATGCCACCTTTACTGAAGAAGGTTATTTATCCTTATTAACGATTGCCAGAATGTCAGGATCGTTTTGAAGGGATTCATCGGCATACTCTAAAGCATCTTCTCCCCATTGTTGCACTGCCGCCAGGACAACCTCCCTGTCTTTCTTGAAGGACGCATCGGCAAAT
>Ga0187827_10008716_pt1 | contig 10911 bp, 6 predicted proteins | sample ETNtaG_39_FD_167969 | JGI IMG/M metagenome (GOLD analysis project Ga0187827, IMG submission 167969) | Marine microbial and viral communities from oxygen minimum zone, Eastern Pacific Ocean - ETNP2014_SV_150_PacBio MetaG (Illumina Assembly) | ecosystem: Environmental > Aquatic > Marine > Hypoxic... | reverse complement strand
CCTGTTGCTCGTTTGTCGCTGGATGCGTACAAAAACGGTGCTGCGGATTATGCCGATTACGTTATCGGATTCTCAAACATAACTTCAGGCTGCGATGTGACTTATACTTTTGATCACAACTTTGCCGATAGTCGAATTGCCAAATTGCTTTGAATTGTTGGCAGTGAGCAGTTGACTGGTTGCGGCCTTTCGACTTGTGACTAAAAAACTTAAGACTTTGAATCTTGAAACTGAAATTTTTTTGATAGTTGGTACTGACACTGGGGTTGGGAAGACGGTGTTTTCCGGTTTGTTTGCGCGGTATTTGATGGATAATGAAGTCGGTGTTCGAGCGGTGAAACCGTTCTGTTCCGGTGGGAAGGGAGACATTGATTTTTTAGTGGCTGCGCAGAGTGGGCTTGGCCAAGAGGATTTGAATTTCTGGTATTCTGATGAGCCGATTTCGCCTGCGGCCTGGGAATTGCGCCATGGGCAAGCGGTGGATTTTGAGGGGGCTGTGGATTGGGTAAAGAGTCGGCAGTGGCCAGTTGGCAGCGGGAAAGCAAGTCTGCAGGTGGCAGGTGGCAGTCCGCAGCCTAGTGTTTTGTTGGTTGAGGGGGTGGGTGGGTTGTTGGCGCCTTTGTTGGCCAAGGGCAAGACGGTGGCTTCGCTTGGCCAAGCGATTGGGGCGCAGTTAATTGTGGTGGCTCCGAATCGGGTCGGGGTGGTTAATCAGGTTTTGTTAACGATTGAAGCGGCAACCAAGCGGGGTCTTGAGGTGGCTTTGGTGGTTTTGATGGAGCAAAAGGAGCCGGATGATTCGGTGCCGGAAAATGCGGATTTAATCCGTCAAAACTTACCTGAAATGACTGGTTTCAAAGGAGTTATTGAGTTTCCTTATCTTGGGCCGGATGCTTCCGGTCCCAGCCTTATTCCGGTTCATGCAAACGAAGCGGGAAAAGTGCTCTCTCAGGTTGCTGAATTACTTGCTTTGAGCGGCCCTTCTGGACCCTGTGATTGATGAAAGTTGAGAACTAAAAAATATATTGATTTATTTCTGAAAAAGAGGTTGACTACCAATGGTTTGCGGGTATTGTCCTCCGCCCCTCATTCGGGGGAACCCTCTCAAACAACGGGTGCAAGCCTTTGTTGTCGAGTGCGTTGTTGAATTTTGGGCCATGCGGCCCGACGTTCTTTGAAAACTGAATTGCACAATAAGCAAGAGCCCCCTGAGGTTTCGTCGTTCTTTGTTCTGGCGGAACCTGAGGACTCAAATCTTGCAAATTCAAACAGTGTTTCTGTTTGAATCAGAACAAAGCTTTTCTTAATGGAGAGTTTGATTCTGGCTCAGAACGAACGCTGGCGGCGTGGATAAGACATGCAAGTCGTGCGACAGACCAGGAATTGATTACTTCGGTTTGATTTTCCTGACGATGAGCGGCGAACGGGTGCGTAACACGTGAGAAACCTGCCCTAAAGTTCGGGATAGCCCTACGAAAGTAGGATTAATACCGAATGTGGCCAAGGAAGGGCATCTTCCCTTGGCTAAAGCTCGGTTATAGAGCGCTTTTGGATGGTCTCGCGGTCTATCAGCTTGTTGGTGAGGTAACGGCTCACCAAGGCTCTGACGGATAGCTGGTCTGAGAGGATGATCAGCCTCACTGGAACTGAGACACGGTCCAGACACCTACGGGTGGCAGCAGTCGAGAATCATTCACAATGGGCGCAAGCCTGATGGTGCGACGCCGCGTGGGGGATGAAGGGCTTCGGTTCGTAAACCCCTGTCATCTGTGAGTAAGGCTCCCAATAAAAGCTTGGGAGATTGATATCAGCAGAAGAGGAAGGGACGGCTAACTCAGTGCCAGCAGCCGCGGTAATACTGAGGTCCCAAGCGTTGTTCGGATTTACTGGGCGTAAAGGGTGCGTAGGCGGCTATAAAAGTTTGGTGTGAAATCTCCGGGCTCAACCCGGAAACTGCATTGAAAACTAGATAGCTAGAGGATCGGAGAGGAGATTGGAATTCTCAGTGTAGCAGTGAAATGCGTAGATATTGAGAGGAACACCAGTTGCGAAGGCGGATCTCTGGACGGTTCCTGACGCTGAGGCACGAAAGCTGGGGTAGCGAAGAGGATTAGATACCCTCGTAGTCCCAGCCGTAAACGGTGCGCACTTGCTGTGGGCGGATTCGACCCCGTCCGTGGCGAAGCTAACGCGATAAGTGCGCCGCCTGGGGAGTACGGTCGCAAGATTAAAACTCAAAGAAATTGACGGGGGCCTGCACAAGCGGTGGAGTATGTGGCTTAATTCGATGCAACGCGAAGAACCTTACCTGGCCTTGACATGTAGTGGACCGGGTGCGAAATCACCCTTTCCTTCGGGACTGCTACACAGGTGCTGCATGGCTGTCGTCAGCTCGTGTCGTGAGATGTTGGGTTAAGTCCCGCAACGAGCGCAACCCCCGTGTTCTGTTGCCACCCGGATGAGAATCCGGAGCACTCTGGACAGACTGCCTGGTTTCAACCAGGAGGAAGGTGGGGATGACGTCAAGTCAGTATGGCCCTTACGGCCAGGGCTGCACACGTACTACAATGCCTGATATAATGGGAAGCGAGACCGCGAGGTGGAGCAAATCCTCAAAATCAGGCCCAGTTCAGATTGTAGGCTGCAACTCGCCTACATGAAGGAGGAATCGCTAGTAATGCCGTATCAGCTACGACGGCGTGAATACGTTCCCAGGCCTTGTACACACCGCCCGTCACATCATGAAAGTCGATTGTACCCGAAGTCGCCGCGTTAACCGCAAGGAGACAGGTGCCGAAGGTATGGTTGGTAATTGGGATGAAGTCGTAACAAGGTAGCCGTAGGGGAACCTGTGGCTGGATCACCTCCTTTCTAAGGAGATAAACTGTGGTGGCATAAGCCATCACGAGGTCGAACCGGGATGCTTGTCATCCTGGCAGGGCTCGGACCTTATTGTGCAATTCAGTGTTCCGAGAACGGTGTTCTTTTGAAAAGAAAGCCGGACGAACACGTTCGGTGAAAAAATTCAAAAGGGGCTGTAGCTCAGTTGGTAGAGCGTCTGCTTTGCAAGCAGGATGTCAGGAGTTCGAATCTCCTCAGCTCCACCAGTTAAAACCGGTCGGGCCTGTAGCTCAGTTGGTTAGAGCGCGCCCCTGATAAGGGCGAGGTCACTGGTTCAAATCCAGTTAGGCCCACCATCCCGGATTTTTTTGGCGACAACAGAACAGGTCGCCAAGGTTCTTTGACAACTGTATGCAGTGATATTGCGGCAGAAAATGCAATACGCTGAGAATTAATTTGGATATTTTCAATTTATTGAAAAAACCCAAGTTCTTTTTGTGATCAAGCTACTAAGGGCACGAGGTGAATGCCTTGGCTCCAGAAGTCGATGAAGGACGTAGTAAGTTGCGATAAGCCACGAGGAGCGACAAACACGCGCTGATCCGTGGATTTCCGAATGGGGAAACCCGGCCAATCATGGTCGATGTCATGTGAATTCATAGCATGGCATCGGGACACCCGCTGAAGTGAAACATCTCAGTAAGCGGAGGAAAAGAAATCAAAGAGATTCCGTAAGTAGTGGCGAGCGAAAGCGGAACAGCCTAAACCGGGAGAGTTTACTCACCCGGGGTTGTGGGACCTTAATATGAGCGACCAAGAGAAGCTAATCAGTTTGGAAAACTGAACCAGAGAGGGTGATAGTCCCGTGAGTGCAATTAAGGAAGTTCTAGAGGTATCCCGAGTAATGCGGGACACGTGAAACCCTGCATGAATCCAGGCGGACCACCGTCTAAGGCTAAATACTAACTGGAGACCGATAGTGAACAAGTACCGTGAGGGAAAGGTGAAAAGGACCCCTGCTAGGGGAGTTTAAAGTTCCTGAAACCCCGTGCCTACAAAGTGTGGGAGCATCTTCGGATGTGACCGCGTGCCTTTTGCATAATGAGTCTGCGAGTTATTGTCAGTGGCAAGCCTAAGCACTAATGGTGCGTAGGCGAAGCGAAAGCGAGTGTGAATAGCGCGACCAGTCGCTGGCGATAGACCCGAAGCGGAGGTGATCTAACCATGAGCAGGTTGAAGCTGAGGTAAAACTCAGTGAAGGACCGAACCGTTGTACGTTGAAAAGTGCTCGGATGACTTGTGGTTAGGAGTGAAAGGCTAATCAAACCCCGTGATAGCTGGTTCTCTTCGAAATAGCTTTAGGGCTAGCGTCGGGAATAGTACTCCGAGGAGGTAGAGCACTGATTGGCTTAGGGTCCCTAACAGGATACCAAAACCAGTTAAACTCCGAATGCCTCGGATCCCATTATCCCGGCAGTCAGTCGGCGAGTGATAAGATCCGTCGTCGAAAGGGAAACAACCCAGACCATCGGCTAAGGTGCCCAAATACCGCTCAGTGGTAAGGATGTGACGTTACACAGACAGTGAGGATGTTGGCTTAGAAGCAGCCACCATTTAAACAGTGCGTAACAGCTGACTCATCGAGTGACGTTGCGCCGAAAATGATTGGCGATCAAGCGGTATACCGAAGCCATGGATGTCTTAGGACATGGTAGAAGAGCGTAGTCAGGCCATCGAAGCTTTCCTGTGAAGGGGGGTGGAGGGCTGACTAGTGAGAATGCAGACATGAGTAGCGATAAACAAAGTGAGAATCTTTGTCTCCGTAAACCCAAGGTTTCCTGGGCCAGGCTCGTCCCCCCAGGGTTAGTCGGGACCTAAGGCGAGGCCGAAAGGCGTAGTCGATGGATAACAGGTTAATATTCCTGTACTAAGGTACAATATGGGACGCATGATGAAGGATGGCACACACTATGATATGTGAGTCTAGGCTTCGGCCGAAACGCGCCATTTGAATTTGTGCCGAGAAAACCGTACCGGCCCGTACCGTATACCGACACAGGTAGGTGAGTCGAATAGACTAAGGAGCGCGAGAGAAATCTCTCCAAGGAACTCGGCAAATTAGCCCCGTAACTTCGGGAGAAGGGGTGCCCACTTCGGTGGGCCACAGTAAATTGGGACTGGCGACTGTTTACCAAAAACACAGCTCTCTGCTAAGTCGTGAAGACGACGTATAGGGAGTGACACGTGACCAATGCGGAAAGATTAAGGTGACTTGTTAGCACTTGATGCGAAGCTCGGAGCCCAAGTCCCCGTGAATGTCGGCCGTAACTATAACGGTCCTAAGGTAGCGAAATTCCTTGTCGGGTAAGTTCCGACCTGCACGAATCGTGCAACGACCGGTCCGCTGTCTCGGAGAGAATCTCGGCGAAGTTGTAATTGCGGTGAAGATGCCGCATACCCGCAGTAGGACGGAAAGACCCTGTGCACCTTTACTGTAAGCAAGTATTGTGTTCTGATTAGTGATACGTAGAGTAGGTGGGAGACTTTGAAGTGATGGCTTAGGTTGTCATGGAGTCACAATGTGAAACACCACTTTTTATTAATTAGGATTCTAACACTGATTCCTCTGAAGCGAGGCAGTGGACAGTGCTTGCGGGTCAGTTTGACTGGGGCGGTTTCCTCCCAAAGAGTAACGGAGGAGCACTAAGGTACCTTCAGCATGGTTAGCAACCATGCGTAGAGCGTATGCGTAGAAGGGTGCTTGACTGCGAGACCAACAAGTCGAGCAGGTACGAAAGTAGGTGCAAATGATCCGGTGGTAGAAAGTGGAATTGCCATCGCTCAACGGACAAAAGGTACGCCAGGGATAACAGGCTGATCGCGCCCAAGAGTTCATATCGACGGCGCGGTTTGGCACCTCGATGTCGGCTCGTCACATCCTGGGGCTGAAGAAGGTCCCAAGGGTTCGGCTGTTCGCCGATTAAAGTGGCACGCGAGCTGGGTTCAGAACGTCGTGAGACAGTTCGGTCCTTATCCACTGTGGGCGCAGGAAACTTGAGGGGTTCAATCCCCAGTACGAGAGGACCGGGATTGACGTACCTATGGTGTGGCAGTTGTTCCATCAGGGGCAGCGCTGCGTAGCCAAGTACGGAAGAGATAAGCGCTGAAAGCATCTAAGTGCCAAGCTCATCCCAAGATGAGGTTTCCCACTCCCCGTGAGTGTAAGACCCCCGGTAGACTACCGGGTTGATAGGCCAGGAGTGTAAGTGTGGTAACACATTCAGCTGACTGGTACTAATCGGTCGAGGGCTTGATTACTTTTAATCACTTTAAAAGCGATTGCCCAATTTGCTTCAATTGATCTGCATACAGTTTTCAGAGAACTCGTTCTCTAACATTTTTTGGTGACCATAAAGCAGTGGCCCGACCCGATTCCATTCCGAACTCGGTCGTCAAACGCTGCATTGCCGATGGTAGTGCTCCTATAGGTTGTGCGAGAGTAGGTAGTTGCCAAATTTATTTCTTAAAAACCGGAACAACCGTTCCGGTTTTTTTGTGCTCCAACTTGACGATTGATAAGAGGGACCTATTTCCCGAAACTTTTAAGTGTGATTTTTATTTTCACCACCGGCTTGTCGATCACAAACCGACACGCCTTGAAGTTCGGCGGGCCAAACAATCCGGCGCTTTTGTTATTTGAAAAACCGTATTTTTCCTTTGGCACGATTACATTATAGTCCATGTTGCCATTTTTATTTTCATCATGCATCACTGCCAAGGCATAATCACCAAACGGTAGTTTATCTGTCTTGATGGTGCATTTTTTATTGACCGGTTTGGCTTTCAGGTTTCGCAGTGCCTGGTTTTCCTTCGGAAACTTCTTGGCTTCATTGTATAGCCCGGCCAGCACCTCTCCCTTGTCATTGGCCAAGCCGTCGAATTCAATGATCAAGGTTCCCAGCTTGGCCTTGGGGTTCGCCGGCTTGGCTTCATCAGCGACTGCTTGGCCAAGCGCAAACAAAGCAGTTAAAAGGAGGCCCCCCCTTTTTTTTAAGATGAATGACATCGGCGAAAAGGTACGCTGACGATCCCCTTTGGCCAAGCGCAACCAGCTCACCCCGGGGCAGGATTCGCTGTCCCAACGGTCTGCCACCCGCCGGAGCCAAGCGCTTTTCTCTGCGACCCTTCATCTCTCGGTACTCTCTGCGTTTAAAAAAACAATTCACGCTGTAACCCAGCCCTCCGCCCCCATTTCACCAACGACCGGGAAGGCGTCTCGCTGCAGGCAAAACTCCACGTCGTCGGAGAGATCCGGGATTCCTAAAAGCCGATAGGCATTCGCCGCTTGGCTGATCCTCTCGTAAAGTTGATCGTTGCTATTCCGATACTGTTCGTGGGCGTGCCGGGCCGCTTCGGAGGCCGTTTGGCGAAACTTATCCCACAGCAGATCGCATAGCGCCCCCGCCCCGAGTACGTCCTCCAACGCTGAGTCGTTGCCGGTGCCGGCGCAGACCAAAAGCAGCCGCTTCGACCGGGAATCACAGATCGCTTGAGCAAGTGCCGAGAGGTTCAAAAAACTTCCGATCCAAACCCGCCGCGATCCCGCGCACGCCTTGAGTGCGCGTGTTCCGTTGGTGGTTGTCATCGCCAGTTGCCGGCCCGACACCGCCTCGGTGGTCATCTCGCGCGGTGAGTTGCCCAAGTCGAAATCCACACTGCCCGAGATTTCGGCGGTGATCCGCAATCCCCCACGCTCCCCGGTCAACAGCAATTCCGGCTTCGACGCACGCGCAGAAACAGCTTCGTCGATTGTTCCGCACGGCAGGATCCCGGTCGCGCCGTTGGCCAGGGCCACCGTCATTGTCGAGGTGGCCCGTAGCACGTCGAACACCACGCAGCACGTCGCGCCCATGTCGCACCCCGGCAGCGCTTCAAACTCCTCCGGCGACAACAACACATCCAACTTGGCCAAGCTCATATTCGGTTACTTCAATTTCAAGTGAACGCGGGCGTGGTGGAACAGGTACTGCTGCGCGTAGCCAGCGTACGGGCCAAAGTGCGTGTCGGCAAACTTGCGAAGCCGTCTGGCGCTTGGTCGGCGCTTGGGGAAGTACAGCCGCTTCAGTGCGCGATCGATCCAGACGTCCACCGGAAAGACGTCCTGATGACCGCCGGCGTAGAGCAGCACGCAGTCGGCGATCTTTTGGCCGACGCCGCGCAGTTTCATCAGTTCCGCCCGCGCCTCGCTACTCGTCATCGTCGGCAATCGTTGCCATTCAATTTTTTCGTCGAGAATATCGCGCGCTGCGCCGCGCAGGTTCGGCGCGCGAAAGCCAAGTTTGCATTCTCGCAACTCGGCTTCGCTACAGGCAGCAATGGCCTCGATGGAGGGAAACGCAAACGTCGGCTTGTTGCCGCCGGATTCAATGGGTTCGCCGAACCGTTCACTCAACAGCGCGACCATCTGCCGAATCTGCACGATCTGCTTGGTCGCGGAGAGGATGAACGACGCGAGGCATTCCCAGTAATCCTGCCGCAGCAGCCGCAAGCCGGGGAGGGCGGCGACGGCGTTGCGCATCGGTTCGTCGTCTGGGAACGTGGCGAGCACTTGGCCAAGGTCAATGTGCAGTTGCAGATAGTCCTCCAGCCAGGCCCAGTCAGGAACCGGATAGGCAACCTCGGCGGCGATGCTTCCCTTGGCCATGCGCAACCGAACCCAGCGCTTGCCGATCACGCCTTCCCACGCTTGGCCAAGTGATTGCCAGCAAAAGGCTTGGCCACTCGCCAATGTGGCATCGAGGTCATAGTTCCGGACGGGAAAGGTTTTGCTCAGTTCGCCCACTTGGCCAAGTGAGGAATGCGTTATTTCTTGGCGCCCTTTTTCGGCTTGGGCGGCCCGGTGCTTTGGCGCACCAGCACCTCGGCGACGATTCGCTGTGACTCGGGCCGTTCGCCAGCAAGCAGCTTGAGCATGGTGTCGAACGCTGCCATGCCGAGCCGGAACTTGGGCTGCCGCACAGTGGTCAACGGCACACGGTAATGCTCGCTTGTCAGGATGTTGCCGAAGCCGGCTACCGACAAGTCGCCGGGAATCTTCAGTCCGCGCTCGAGGAAGATATTCGCCGCACCGATGGCGACGAGGTCGTTGACGGCCTGCACTGCCGTCGCGTTGACTTGTTCCTCGAGTAAATGTTCTGCGGCAGTTGCGCCCTCGGCAATGGTCATACCGGCGTTGAAAACGAGGCCGGGATCTTCGTCAAGGCCGTTTTCGCGCAGGGCGCGCCGGTAGCCTTCCTGCCGTGAGATTGCCCGTGCCGAGAACCGTGGCCCGGCGAAGAACGCGATGCGTTTGTGCCCGAGGTCGATGAGGTGCTGTGTCATCCCGAATGCCGACTCGTTGCCGAGTGACTGTACGTTGACGAAGTCGGCGCAGAACTCCGCCAGCGGCCCCATGATGACTGTCGGGATGCCGCGCTGCTGCAGTTCCTGATAGGCTGGCAAATTCGGGTCGTTGCGGTAGACGGGCGAGAGGAAAATGCCATCGACCCGGCGCGATATCAGGTTGCGCAAGATCGTTTTCTCCCGCTCGGTTTGGTTCCAAGAATGGTGGAGTATTAGTTCATAGCCGTGCTCGAGGGCGCGCTGCTCGATCGCCATCACGATACGCGCAAAGATTGGGTCGGTGGTGGCCGGGATCACCAGCCCGAGCAGCCGGGTTTTGCGGTTGCGCAGGCTGCGCGCGCCGAGGTTGGGCGTGTAGCCCATGCGCTTGGCCAGGTCGCCGATGCGCAGCTTGGTCTTGGCGGCGATGTCTGGCGCGTCCCGCAGTGCCTTGGAGACGGTCATCACCGAAACACCGGCTTCGTGGGCTATGTCCTTGAGTCGCACCATGGCTTCAGGCGTGTGATCCCGTCCATTGCAGCTTCTGCCGAAGTGTCTGGAAAAACGAACTGCCCGGCAGCCGGGCCAGTTTCACCGTACAGCGGCTGCGGCGAATCGTCACCGGGCTGTCGGCGGCCAGTTCCACCACATCCGAGCCATCGGCGGCCAGGGTCGCCTCCCGTTGACGATCAAGCATTCGCACCTCGATGGTCGATTGCTGGCTGACAATGACCGCGCGGTTGGAGAGTGTGTGCGGGCAGACCGGCGTGATGGAAAACACACCGGCACCCGGTGCCACGATCGCACCGCCGGCCGCCAGCGAGTAGGCGGTCGAGCCGGTTGGTGTGCCGACCACCAGCCCGTCGCAGCGGTAGATGGTCAGCACTTCGCCGTCCACCTTAACCTCGACGCGGATCATTCTGGGCACGGTTCCACGGCTGATGACGATGTCGTTCATTGCGCTGAGCCGGAACGGCGCGCCGTTGCTTTCCCCCCGGGCCGAGAGCAGCGTGCGTGTCTCAATGGAAAACTCCCGTGCCGCGATCGACCGTATCGCGTTGGCCAGGTCCTTCCCCGAGACAGCGGTCAGGAAGCCCATGCCGCCGATGTTCACGCCGAAGATCGGCGTGCCCGAGCCGGCCATATCACGCGCCCAATGCAGCATCGTGCCGTCGCCGCCGAACACCATAACCAGATCGGCCGAGTGTGCCTTGGCCTCGTCGATCACCGGCTTCATGCCAGCAGCCGCCGCCAGCCTGGCCGCGCGCTGCACAATCCGCCGCGCCGCCGGCTTGTCGGAGTTGGCCACGAGGGCGATTTTTTTGACTGGCTTGTTCACCTGTTCAGCAGGACGAGAAACTCTCGGTTGCCGGCCGGGCCGGTCAACGGCGACTCGGTCTCGGCAACCCACTCCAGCGGCGACTCGTCATTGACGAACGTGCGCAATACATCGAGCACACGGCGGTGGATCCGCGGATCTCGGATCACGCCGTGGCCCTTGTCCGCCTCCGCCTTGCCGGCCTCGAACTGTGGCTTCACCAGCGCGACCACCCGGCCGCCGACCGGCAGCAAATCTACGGCTGCCGGCAGAATCTGTCGAAGCGAAATAAAGGAGCAGTCGATCACCGCCAGGTCAAACGGCTCGAACGGCTGCGGGAAGCTTGCCGGCGTGAGGTGCCGCGCGTTCGT
>Ga0187827_10008715_pt1 | contig 10912 bp, 8 predicted proteins | sample ETNtaG_39_FD_167969 | JGI IMG/M metagenome (GOLD analysis project Ga0187827, IMG submission 167969) | Marine microbial and viral communities from oxygen minimum zone, Eastern Pacific Ocean - ETNP2014_SV_150_PacBio MetaG (Illumina Assembly) | ecosystem: Environmental > Aquatic > Marine > Hypoxic... | reverse complement strand
CGCGCCGCGGCAAACCTTTCTCTCATATTGGTGCGTGGCCCGGGCGGACCAGCTTCAGGTCGAATGTGCGTCACGATATAAATGGCAACCAGGAATAATCCTGTCAGCAGCAGACCCGGGAAAACACCGGCCATGAATAAGCGGCCAATGGATTGTTCGGTTAGAATGCCGTAGATGATCATACCTGTGGAGGGCGGAATCAAAATTCCCAGCGTCCCGCCGGCGGCCACAGCGCCTGTGGCCAAACTGTCGTCATAGTTAAAGCGCTTCATCTGCGGCAGTGCGACCCGACCCATAGTCACGGCGGACGCGATGGATGAACCGCTGAGCGCTGCAAATCCGGCACAACCACCAATGGTTGCGGACGCCAAACCACCTCGGTGGTGGCCCACCCAGGCGTAGGCGGCGTCGTAAAGATCACGGCTCATACCAGAAACACCAGCCAGATTGCCCATTAACACGAAAAGTGGCACCACGATGAGCATACTCGTCGAGGCAATTTCAAACGCTTCGCCCCCCAACGTCGAGAGTGCCGCATTCAGCCCATTAATTGCGATAGTTCCAAAGAAGCCGACAATCAACATAGTCATCGCCACCGGCATCCGTAATGCCAGAAGGACGAACAACGCTATTACCCCAATGGTGCCAATAGCTGTCTCAGACATATTCAATCAACCTTGTTGATCGTCGATCGACTGTGATTGAAGGACGACAGGTCGACCGCACAGATGAACATAAATTTCAACTATTAGAACCACGGCATAGAGCGCCATTCCAAACGCCAACAAATAAAAAAATGGGCCGAATGATATGAGTAAAGTCAACGTGGCTTCACCGAAGTCAGCAGCATGATTGCCATTGTCAATGAGTTTGAGTGTCAGAATTATCAGCATGACAACGCCGAGTACTTTGACCAAAATATCGGTCCAGCGGGTTATCTTTGGTCCACCAATTGTGCCAAGAATTTCGACAGCAACTTGACTGCCAGTACGTCCACTTTGGGCCACAGAAAATGCTACGACGGCAACCAATAAAAGCTGTGCAAGGTCGTCAGCTCCCCTTATGGGAGAGTTTAACAAATAACGGAACCCCACCTGAACCACGGTCAGCAAGATTAATGCGGTGACAACAAAACCACCGAAGTAGAGTGCTACTGGACGGACCAGTCGATCAATGCGGCCGAGAACATCATTTACTTCGGGTTTGTTCTCAGTCATCCTTCAGCGCATGCAGAGGGACGACAATCACTTAGTGATCGCGGCATAGATCGCACGTGCAGGGACACCATTTTTTTCCTGGCCCGCAAGAAATTTCTCCGTAGCCTTAGCCGTGACTGCATCGAACGGAGCCGCTTCAGATTTTGAAAGCATATGATATTTTACGCCACCAACACCTTTTTTGGCGTTAGCGATTGCCTTGACATCCGATTGAGCCCAAGAACGAGCAGTCGCGACACCAAACTGGCTGCCGGTCAGACCATCAATTTTGCCTTTGTCAGCTGCGGGCAAACCATCCCATTCCTTCCTGTTCATAAGTAAAGCGAACAATGATGTTGGGCCCTCAAGCCCATCGGTCGCGTGCTTAGCAATTTCAGCAAAGCGCCATGGACGGTAGAGTGCGTTCACAGCGACATGTACTGAGTCAATCACCCCCTTATCCAGCGCATCGTAAGTCTTAGTGATAGGTAAAGCGAGCCCAGCTGCACCCCAAGCATTGATCTGAGGTATATTAGTTGCCGACATCGCCCGTACCTTCAGGCCTTTAAGGTCCGAGAGTTTACGTATAGGCTTTTTTGAGATCAGTACCGGCGGCGTGTTGGCCCATAATCCGAGGACCTTCACACGTTTGTATTCCTGTGCCAGGAAGCGGTCGTAAACACTATAAAGCTTCTTGGTAACTTCAACGGCGGTGCGACCGACGGCAGGCTGAGCCACAACCATAGTGCGCGGGAATATTTTTGTTGTGGTACCCTGAATGATGAAAGTCAATTCGGCCACATTATCGACGACCCGTTTGTATTGCTGAACGGGACCTTTGCCTAACTGACCGCCACTGTATAATTTCATAGTCGTACTGCCACCCGTCGCCTTACCCACGGCTTTAGCGAGATTCTTAAACACAACTGAATTCAAGTGGTGTTTGGGCGACATAAAAGTTGCTATTTTGAGCTCTTTGGCCCCTGCTTCCGTAAAAAGGCCACTCCCTCCGGCCAGTATTGCGCCAAGAATAGTCGCAGATACGACGAATTTCGACTTATCACGTTTCATTTTCACCTCCCAAGTATGACAATTATTGATTATTCCCGTAGTATTAGCCGACAAATTTTGACGGACAAATTACCTTGATACCGTCCACCAGCCTAGTAATGTCTTGCCCAAAGTCAAGTAAATTCAACAATCTACCTCACTTTAAGGCATTCTTTGTTGTTTGATATTTCCTCGAGTTACAGAATGCGTTATCTTAGAGTAAGCCAAATTAATGTGGCCAATTTTGGCTAACCGCGGGAGTTAATAAAGTGGTGGAAAGGCGGAGTTTTGACTACTTAATTGTCGGAGCCGGATCTGCGGGGTGTGTGCTTGCTAATCGTTTGAGCGAAGACGCCACGGTATCGGTCTGTTTACTTGAAGCCGGCCCACCTGACCGTAGCTTATTTGTTCACGTTCCTCTGGGTGTTATTCGGATGCCTTATCACAAAACGCTGAACTGGCGGTTTTTAAGTAAACCCCAGGAAACTATGAATGGCCGCCCCATATATGTGCCCCGGGGAAAGACCTTGGGCGGCACCAGTTCTGTCAACGCTATGGTCTATATGCGCGGTCACCCTAGCGATTATGATGGTTGGGCGGAGGCTGGCAACGAGGGTTGGTCCTGGGCCGATGTGAAACCTTATTTTGTAAAAGCTGAACACAACGAGCAATTTGGCAATAGCAGTCATCACGGTACTGGTGGACCACTCAATGTCACCTTCCCAAATGTGACCAGCCCTCTGGAAAAGGATTTCGTCAAAGCAGCGGGCTCTTTGCAGCATCCACACAATCTGGATTTCAATGGCGAAACTCAAGACGGCGTTGGCCAGCACCAGGTGACGCAGAAAAACGGACGGCGTTGGTCCACTGCCATGGCTTATTTGAAGCCGGCACAGGGTCGGAAGAATTTGACCGTGATGACCAATTCGCCTGTCAGCAAGGCAATAATCGAAAACGGTCGCGCAACGGGTGTTGAACTTTTGGACGGAAAAATTTTGTCTGCTAATAAGGAAATTGTGCTATCCGCCGGCGCAATTTTATCGCCAAAAATTCTTATGCTGTCAGGGATTGGTGGTAATGAAGAACTTAAGAGCCACGGCATTAAGCAGCTACATTTCTTACCAGGCGTCGGTAAAAACCTTCAGGACCATGCCGCGACAGGCGTCATGCTGACGACCAAATCACGGACACCCTGGGGATTTTCTTGGCCTAAACTGCCCAAGCACACACTGGATCTATTCAAATATATTTTTTTCCGCAAAGGAGTTTTTGCGTCTCACCTGATCGAATCCGGTGGCTTCATGCGGACCGAGCCTAATTTGGACAGGCCGGATATCCAATTGGTGTTCGTTCCAGGCCATCGTGCTCCACCACCCAAACAGTTAGAGGTCGGCCACGGCTATTCCCTGTTCGCAGTACTGCTTCGTCCCAAAAGCCGAGGCAACATATCGTTGGCCTCCGCAGATGCCAAGGATGCGCCCGTCATCGATCACCGCTTCTATAGTGAGAAAGAGGATTTGGAAGTGATTTTGAAAGGCCTCAAGGAAGCACGCCGAATTGTTCATGCCGATGCATTCAAGAAATATCAACCAACTGAAACCGTCCCTGGCAACAGTTTACAAGCAGATGATGAATTGAAGAATTATATTCGGCAATTCGGCGGCACCATTTTCCATCCCGTCGGTACGTGCAAAATGGGGAGTGACAATCAAGCAGTAGTGGATAAACGCCTTCGGGTACGAGGTATTGATGGATTGCGTGTTGCAGATGCGTCAATCATGCCAACTATTGTCGGCGGTAACACCAATGCGCCATCGATCATGATTGGCGAAAAAGCGTCCGATATGATCAAAGAAGATAAGGGCCAGTGACCTGACAACATAGTTCACATGATCAAATCGCTCCTTCAAGAGGGGGGAGTTGTAGTCGTGAAAATTTCTCGGTTACGGCGTGTTGAAAATGGGAGAAATAAATTGGCTGGTTGAATTTTCCTATAGTTGACAAAATAATTGAGACCAATAGTTTAAATCTGAAAAAATTTTTAGTGGGATAAATTTCGTGAGCAAAGAAACCCCTCAGAAACATTGGGAATTACCGCTGGCAGATATTCACAATGGGTTAAGATCAAAGTGCATATCGGCCCGTAGCCTAGCGGAACTCGCGATTGCCCGGTACCAAAATAGCGAAGGACGCCTCAACTCTTATCGTAGCTTTGACGAAAGTCTAGTGCGCCAGCAGGCTGACGCAGCAGATCGCTCTTTCACAGCTGGGCTAGATCGCGGTTTTTTGCAAGGAATACCTATCTCGGTCAAAGATCTTTTTGGCGTCAAAGGATTTCCGATCTTTGCCGGTTCTAACCGCGAATTGCCGATTAAATGGCATACGGAAGGGCCGATTATTGAGGAAGTGCGTCGCCACGAATCGGTGATCATGGGCAAAAGTCATAGTGTTGAATTTGCCATTGGCGCACTGGGAACCAACCCTAATTGGGGAACCCCCCGTAATCCTTGGGACAACAAACTTCATCGGATTCCGGGGGGTTCATCTAGCGGCGCGGGTGTCAGCTTAGCACAAGGATCAGCATTGGTGGCTCTCGGTTCCGATACTGCAGGTTCTATTCGTGTACCAGCATCTATGACCGGCGTTGTTGGATACAAGCCGACTTTCGGAAAATGGCCGACAGAAGGAATCATACCTTTGTCCAACCACCTAGATTGTCCCGGCCCGCTAACCCGATCGGTTGTTGATTTAGTTTTTTTATTAAAGGCATTAGCTCCCGCAATTCAAAACCAAAAATCTGATCTCAGCACCTCCGAACTTGGAGAGATTGCACAATTGCGTATTGGTGTCTGCGATCAATATTTTTGGGACAATTGCTCTCCCGGAGTAGCTGATGGTGTACAAAAGGCACTCGCCGAACTGGAAGAAGCTGGTGCACAATTAGCTGATATAGATATTACTCTTGCAGCAGACGCGATGGAATTCCAGTTACAAGGAAGTCTCGTCGGTCCAGAATTTGCGACCTTTATAGAAGCTGAGCTTCCGGCATGGGTACCTTTACTGGACCCCTCTGTCAGGGCACGCTTGGAGCAGGCTCGTAAGATGCCCAACTCCGCGTTCAACAGCCGAATTAATCAAGTGAAAGCTTTTTCGCAACAGGCCGCAAATTATTTTTGTGAATTTGACGTACTTGCGCTGCCAACAACTTCTGTGACACCACCCAGCTTGGATGAAATAGCGCAACCTGAGAGCTATAGGGAAAACACCAAGATGGCGCTACGCAACACTTGTGTCGCCAACTTATGTGGTTTAGCAGCGATCACATTACCTGTTGCACTCGATCGAGCTAATATGCCTGTTGGACTGCAATTTATGGCCGCCAATGGTGAAGATAGTAACCTTATTCGAGCCGCTGCAGTTGCTGAGAATATATTAGGAACTGGGGCCGAACGCATTGGGCGCCCGCCCCTGGGATATTAATTATTCAGTACGGTAAGGATACATTGTTGTACTTTTCCATCCTGAGATAACCTGAAAGAATGCCGGCATGGCCTTTTCTAATTTAGTGTCTCCAATATCCATTAAAAAGGGTCGCCCGCCGAGAGAAGCTATTTTACTGGGCGTAGCTATAACAGTTAAGTTTTTTATGCCGACTTGCTCTACCACCCTAGCGCTAATTTGCTGATTGCCGCGCCCGAGCAACACTCCCTGCCCGCCAATTGGCGTAACAATTATTTCTGCTGAGTAATTTTTTTGTAGCAACGTTAAAAGACATTGCTCAGTCGCATCTTTAGCAATCAACTCTCGATTTAAAAGAACATCTACGCCAATCAACGACCCGTCTACCTTTAACAAATCTGTTATAGCATTTGTTGTCGTACCCGGACCAAGAATATAAAGGACACCCGTTTTAAAATTTTCAATTACTTGATTGCCTATCAACCTAGCATACTCCTTCTCACCTTTTGTTGGAATTTTAGGCGATTGAATTAAGTTTCGAGCTACTGGCACCATCATGTGACCAAAGAGCTGGGTCATAACATATCCTTGCCGATAGGATTCCTCATCAAGATCGACAATATCGGCTAGAGCTAGCGAATCTATTTGATCGGAAACCAGCATTGCAGCTATATGACCCGCTGCTCTTGGAGTTATCGCAAAGGCGGAAGAATGCATTTTTACCCCGGTCGGAATACCGATGACCGGGATGGATGTCCCTATGACAGATTGAATAATGCGCGCTGTGCCGTCACCACCGGCAAACATGATCAAGTCTGGCGCATGACTTACAATTGCTCCTAAGGCTTGGCGGGTATCTTCCTCGCTGGTGGTCATAGAAGTTGGTTGACCAACGGGCGTAAATGAAAATCCCTCCCGGCTAACAACATCTCCGCCCATTAATCCATCAAAACCAACAAATTCTAGTGATGACGCAAAATTCTTCAAGGGACCAAGGGCGGCTATTGCTCGGTCAGCAGCCAGCGGCTTTGCGCCAAGCGCAATAGCTTGTTCAAGGATTATTGAACCATCGGTGCCTTTCAGCCCTACACTCCCGCCCATCCCGGAGATTGGATTCAAAATGAACCCGACAATTTTACGCATTGATGATGGTCAGCATTATTCAAACTCCATTGCATGCAACCATTAAGACCAGTCTCTTTATCGCTAAACCCAAATCTCTTAAATCGGCCGCTTTGGTAATCTTAAGACCGGGCAGATTGGCTCATCGAGATTGACTCGAATTTGGCATTGACGCAAGGTATTGCCATACGTGACCTTCGACTAAGTAAATTAGGAACTTTCTATTTTGGCAGATAAAGAATTTGTTCATCCCTACATCCCTAATACCAATCCAACTTCCACTGCTGCAATGTTGGAAGAAATCGGCGCCTCCTCGATCGAAGAACTATTCCAGTCGATACCGGATCATCTGCGTTATCAAGGAAGCTTAGGATTACCCAAGCCCTACCCTTCGGAAATTGAGCTGCGTCGCAACATTGCCAAAACACTGGAAAATAATATTTCGTTTGAGCCCCATCGAAATTTTCGTGGCGGCGGGTGTTGGCAACATTATGTCCCTTCGGTATGTGATGAAATACTTTCAAGAGGTGAGTTTCTGACAGCTTATACAGGCAGCCGACATGCAAACGTAGGAAGTTTCCAGGCTCAGTTTGAGTTTCAAAGTATGATATCTGAACTTACCGATATGGATGTCGTGAGTTATGTTACATACGACTGGGGATCTGCAGCAAGAACGGCATTAGGAATGGCGCAGCGCATTACCCAACGTTGCAAAATTCTTGTCCCGAAAAATATTGGTCCCTGGCGATCCAGTCAAATTGAAACCTTGCTGTTTAACTCAGACATCGTTTGGATCGATATAGACCCGACGAGTAGTCAAATCGATATGAACAACTTACGGGATGCTATGGGCCCGGATGTGGCAGCTATCTATATCGAAAACCCCTGTTACCTTGGCAATCTGGAGACCCAAGCTGAAGCAATCGGCGCTCTCGCCCATGAACAAGGGGCTATATTTATAGTTGGTGTTGATCCATTGAGCTTGGGTGTTGTGGAAGCTCCCGGTACATATGAAGCTGATATTGTTTGTGGTACAGTTCAAACTTTAGGTATTCATATGTTCGCTGGTGGTGGGCTCGCTGGCCTACTAGCGATGCGTGATGAGGAACGTATCAAGACCGAATGTCCATGGCCGATTCTAGGACTCTTAGAAACCCAACAAAAAAACGAATTTACCTTCGGTTGGGCTAATTTTAATCGAACACCATATGAATTACGAGATGAATCCGAAGACTTTATTGGTACCGGCCAGACAATTTGGGCTATTATCGCAGGCGTCTATCTGGCTTTAATGGGGCCAAAGGGCATGCAGGAAATTGGGGAGACTATTCTACAGCGTTCTCACTACGCCGCAAAAAAAATTGCTGCAATTCCTGGGGTAACCCTACCAATGGAAAATGCTGCCTTTTTCAAAGAATTTGTCGTCAATATTGATGACACGGGTAAGAAAATATCTACCGTAAATGCAGAACTGACAGATCTCGGATTCAATAGTGGCACCGATTTGTCTAAAAGCTATCCTAGATTTGGACAAGCAATGTTGGTTGCAGTTACAGAATGTCATAACAAAGAAGATATTGATACCTTTGCTCTGACCCTAGAAAAGGTTGTGTCATGAGCAAAAGCAAATATCTAAACGAAAACTTTCAGCAGACACGTTGGGCAGAGAATATTATTTATGAGCACAGCATAGATGGAGATCGTGGAATTCTACCTCCCAAGACAGAGCCAGAAATCTTGTCAGAGATTGACGAGAGTTGGGAAATCCCATCGTCCCTTAAACGCAAATCAAAACTTAATCTACCAGAAGTCGCTCAACTATACGTACTCCGCCATTACACCCGTCTTTCTCAAATGGTATTTGGTAACAACGTCGCCAACAATATTGGGCTAGCTACAGCGACGATGAAGTATAGCCCTTTGGTCAATGAAAATCTTGTTCGCATGAAACAAGTTGCTGAAATTCATCCGGAACAAGATGTGCGTACCCTCCAAGGCATACTTGAAATTATCTACAATCTAGAACAAGCGCTCAAAGGGATATCCGGATTGGATCATTTCTGCATGCAACCGGGTGGCGGCGCAGCGGCAATTTTTACCAATGCTAAGATTGTAAAACGATATCATGAAGATCGTGGCGAAGGTGATCAACGAACGCAAATTATCACAACCCTCAACTCTCACCCTGCAAACGCAGCGGCGGCATCCTCTGCAGGATTTGAAGTAATCCATCTGCCCCCTGGCCCAGCCGGCTACCCGGATATCGAAGCCCTCAAGGCAGCTGTCTCAGATGAGACGGCAGGCTTGATGACAACTAACCCTGAAGATACAGGCCTGTTTAATCCTGAAATCAAAGAATGGACAAATCTTGTTCACAAAGCTGGCGGCCTTTGTGTTCACGACCAAGCCAATGCCAACGGTGTTATTGGGATAGCGCGCTCTCGAGAAGCTGGTTTTGATCTTTGTCATTTTAATTTGCACAAAACCTTCTCCATTCCTCATGGATCCTATGGCGGCGGCGCGGGTGCTGTTGGCGTACGCGACGATTTAGAGCGCTATTTACCTAAACCGCGGATTACATTCGATGGTGAACAATTTGATTTAGATTTTGATCTTCCCGATAGCATTGGCACAGTGCGATCCTATCTCGGAAATACCCAGGCCCAAGTCAAAGCATTCGCTTGGATTATGGCGCTTGGAGAAAAGGGCATTCGCCAGGTTGCTGAGATTGCAGTCCTCAATAATAACTATTTGACCAAGAAAATAGCTGAAATCAAAGGTGCTTCGATATCATTTTATCCTGACAACACCGATTGGCGAATTGAGCAAACCCGCTTTTCCTGGAAAGATCTTAATCGTGATACGGGCGTTGACACTGAAGATATACGCAACCGTGTTGTCGATTATGGCATTCAAACCTATTGGCCGAGCCATCATCCATATACAGTTGCCCAACCGTTTTCTTTGGAGCCAACGGAAAGTGTATCCAAGGCAGATATCGACGAATTAATCGAAGTATTTACCCGTGTTTCCGAAGAATCCTATGAAACCCCAGAAGTTGTTCAAAATGCTCCGCATAAAAGTTCAACAGCAGCAGTAAATCCAAATTCATTTGCTGATCCCCCAATGTCGTGGCGTGTTTATCAACGTCGTCGGGTTACTTGAAAAAAAGCCTTCTCGTTATTAAATAAAATTAGCTCCTAAGACAATTTTGCTGACCCAGATATGGGCAAGTCACTCGGAAGACGAATGTGATCTCCGGTAATAGACGCAATATCAGCCAAACCCATGACAGCCATGGTCCGGCGAATTTCAGCATCAAAGATCTCAATAGCGCGGTGAGCGCCTGCCTCGCCAGCAGCCGCGACGCCGTATAATGCCGCGCGCCCAATCGCCACCGCATCAGCTCCTAATGCAAGGCCTTTCAACACATCACTACCACGACGAACTCCTGTATCCGCTATAATTGTCAGACGATCCTTTATGACATCAGCAATTGCCGGCAAAGCATCCCATGCGGTAATGGCCGTATCGTTGACGTTACCAGCATGATTAGACACAAAAATTCCATCAACTCCACAGTCTGCGGCAAATAAAGCATCTTCAGGATGCAAAATACCCTTAACCAATAATTTGCGCGGCCAAATATCTCGCAGACGCCGGACAAAATCCCAATCAAGAGTTTCATTTCGGTTTAAAAATCCTTTCGAAGAAGCAGAAACATAGCTTGAGGCGTCAGCTTTGTGCTCATCGGGAACGTGAATATTGGTAAATGCGGGCAAACGACCTTCAGCCAGAAAGTAGCGCACGATCGTGCCAAAAAGCCAACGAGGATGTAGCGCACTATCAATAGCACTCCGCGAGGTAGGCCGAGGAGGGAACACGAGACCATTACGTATATCGATCTCACGATTATTGTAGACGGGCGAGTCAACAGTTAGAACTAGAGCTTCGAATCCAGCTTCACAGTCACGAAATGCAGGTGTAACTTGTCTAACGTCAGCGCCTATGGCACCAGTTAGTCGTATTTGATAAGAGAGGGTTTCTGGCTCATCGTAACCGAATAGGAGTTATGAATGAGACAG
>Ga0187827_10008714_pt1 | contig 10912 bp, 4 predicted proteins | sample ETNtaG_39_FD_167969 | JGI IMG/M metagenome (GOLD analysis project Ga0187827, IMG submission 167969) | Marine microbial and viral communities from oxygen minimum zone, Eastern Pacific Ocean - ETNP2014_SV_150_PacBio MetaG (Illumina Assembly) | ecosystem: Environmental > Aquatic > Marine > Hypoxic... | reverse complement strand
CCAGCATCAGAATTCTCCACAATAAACCCGCCATCAATGGCAGCATCAGTCATGAACCTAGTAAAGTCACGACACCTAACGTCAACCGTCATATTGCTAGCCTGCTTCCATTCGTCAGCCCAATAAGTGCCACAGTTTATATACTCAAACACATCGGGATTTTCAGAAGTTCTCCATCCCATAGAAACAGTAAACTTAACATCTTTGTTTATGAACCCACCGTACACCTTATTATTATTAACAGTAAAACTATGATCAGAATTGTCCAACTGTATACTAAACTCATTAGCCGCAATGCCACCCAGGGGTAGAGTCGTATCATGTATTTCTCTATTTTTAAATATACTACAGTTCACGATTTTATCACTAATATCTGTTTCATACACAGGACTTATCTCGTGAATACGAGCATAATCTGCCCCATTCTGAGTTTTATGAATAGTCAGCTTGACACCCTTAATGTCTAGAGTATTGCCAGAATTAAGAGTATGCCTATATGTAGAAGTTCCCTTAGACAAAACATGATTAGTAACCACATTCTGATAACTGCCACTTGAATCCTGGTACTGCAATGTGTATTCCTTTACAGCACCAGAATATTCAGAAGTATAAATATCAATATAATTTATTTTCTCCTGATCGAAAGTCATCGTTATCACTGGCGTCGTAGTATAAACTCCAGAGGAATTCGTTGCTCCCTTTGCACGCCAGCCAAACTCGAGCGATCCATTGTTCTTCTCTGGGACCGCATGCCAAGTCCCATCAGCACGAATCGTTAAACCATCAACATCCTTATCACCACACACACCCCAAGTATTAGCCTGACGATCCCACCCATTAGCAACCTGCTCAACAGCAAAATAATCTCCAACCTCTCCATCCCTCTTCTCCGCAGTAGTATAGTCTGGAGTAACAGAAACAGACACATTGTCTAAAGACTTAGAATTCCTCCACTCAGCCGTAATCTTCGGCAAAACCTGCTGGACACCAGAAGCCACAGCAGTATCAAACGCATTACTAACCGCCACCCCCTGATCATTTACAGTAATCATACTTCCTCCAGCTCCAATGAGACATCCCAAAAATACTTACCATACTTACTATCACTATTCAAAGGAGTACCAATTTCAGCATCATCAGATTCCACCCCATCTACAGTGTCAGTAACAACTGCACGACGAACCAAATTCTCGCTATACTCTTTTACCACAACACTATACTCGCCTGCCGCATCAAACGTTGAACTCGTTGCACTTCTCAACCCAAGAGTATGAATGGAATCAGCATCAGCAACAGACTTCAAATAATCACGACCATTCAAGAAATCAAAATTACCTTCCTTGTCATTTGATATAAACTTCCAAGTAAACTTGAAAACCTTCTTATTGTAATCCGCAGGGAAGAACCTGGTCGTATCACCATTAGCCCTACTCACCGTCGAAACTGATCTAAACTGTTCCGTAATCCCAAACTTTCTGTTCTGCTCCGTAACAGGATTATTATCAAGACGCATCAAATACAGCCAATCCTCCATCACACCAAGTCTGCTCCTGTTAGTGCTAAGAGTAGCACGCCCACCATGAGTCACCTGAGCACTGATCGACCCAGAACCAGACAACGCAGGAGAAGCAGCAATCTGAATCACCCCAGCAGCAGTCACAGTCCCTGCACCCGACATGGTTGGAGGATCAACAAGACGATCAGCAGAAACCGACACCGCTGGGACCGAACCCGAACCAGACAGCTCCTTCGCCACAAGCAGAACCTCCTTAGCGACTATAGCGACAATACCAGAACCGCCAACAGAATCAGCAGTACCAACTGAAACCTTAGAACAGGCAACATTCGGAACCGTACCAGAACCAGACAAAGATGCACTAGACAATATAACCGCCCTAGCGACAGCAGCCACCGAACCCGCCCCAGACAAAGTTGAAGCAGCAAACAAAATCTCGCTCCCAACAGTAGCAGTAGAACCAACAGATATCGGAGCAACACTACCAAACAATATTTCACTACCAGAAGAAGCAACCGATCCAGCACCAGAGAACGCAGAACTAGACAAAGCATGCCTAGTATAATCAGTTGCAACCGAACCACTACCAGATATAGCAGCACTCAAACTCTTAACAACAACAGGGGCAGCAGCCAAAGATCCGATACCAGACTGAGCCGAAGTATTAAACAAAATCTCCCTGCCAGCCGCCAGAGACGAACCAGTAGCAGATATAGATATCGACAAATACCTAATCTTATACGAAGTCCCCGACACGCTACCAGAACCACCAGGTGCAGACACACCCAGAAGTTCTTCCCGACCAACAGCAGCAGTAGAACCAGAACCAGCCAAAACCGAAGGATACCCAGGTCTAACAGCATGCGGAACACAAGACAACGTACCGGACCCAGATACAGCAGCTGAACGGTGATTGGTCTCTGTTCCGACAGCAGCGACACTACCGCTTGCAGCCACAGTTGCGTTACCAAACCGTATCCCCATAGCAGCAATAAACGAAGAACCAGCACCAACAAGAGCAGAAGCCAGATGCTCTATCAGGCCAGCCGCAGAAACAGCAGAACCGCTTCCAGCCAAAGCCGCACTTCCGAACAAACCAGTGCCATAATCAGCATCAACAGAACTAGATCCAGACAATGCAGCAGCGCCAGCATTAAACACCAACGGAGCGCCTGACACAGAACCAGAACCAGAAACCGCTGAAGCACCATGCAGAATCTCCGTACCAGTTGCTGACAAAGAACCAGTACAAGCAAGCGTAGTCGAATCAAGCAACACCTCGATTGCCACAGACAGAGTAGAACCAACACCGATTATCGCAGAAGAAGCATACTCAATCAGACCAGCAACCGACACCGCAGTACCAGCCCCAGAAATAGCCGCCGAAGCATACAGGACACCAGAATGCGAAACCGAAACTGTACCAGTTCCAGCCAAAGCAATCTCTGGTAGCAGTTCCTCCATCCCGACAGACACAGCAGAACCAGAACAAGATAGTGCCGCAGAAGCATACAAGATTTCAACACCAGACGCTGACACCGCCCCCGCTCCCGAAACAGCAGCAGACGCAAACAATATAGGCGTTGCAGTAGCAGACACAGTGCCCGCTCCCGCCAGAGCCACAGTCGGCAACAACTCTTCAATAGCAACAGTAACAGCAGAACCCGAACAAGACAACGATGCAGCGCCAAGAAGAATCTCTGTACCAGTACACGACAAAGCGCCTGTTCCAGATATAGTAACCGTTGGCAACAACTCCTCTATACCGACAGTAACCGAAGAACCCGTACCAGATATGGCAACAGAGCCAAACAAAATCTCCATCGCAGAACACGACACCGAACCAGAACCAGACAACGCAACAGTCGGGAACAGCTCTTCAATACCAACCGTGACCGATGAACCCGTACCAGAAATCGCCACAGAAGCATGGATTATTTCATAAGCCGTCGCAGACACAGAACCTGAACCAGACAGCGCCGAAGAAGCCAACAACTCCTCAGTACCCGTAGCCGAAACAGAACCAGCACCAGACACCGCCGAACTAGCCAAAGAAACCTTCGACGCAGCACAAGACAAAGTACCAGAACCAGACGCCTGACAAGTACCAAGACGCTCACCATACGCCGCTATAACAGTAGACCCAGCAGCAAGCAACGCAGATGATAAATGCTCAATAAGAGTAGCAACAGTTACTGCTGAACCAGACGCAGACAGAGATATGCTTCCACTCTCTATCTCTCGAGTCGTACCTGTGAAAGAATAGGTTAGTGGATGGGTAAAGGAATAATAGCCATCGTTGAAGGATGTCATATCAACTCTCCCTCAAAACCATAGCAACATGATAGAAATGAGTACCATAGCTGGTCAAAGTTTGATTGATAAGTTCACGACGAACCAAATCTTCATTATATGACTCGACATAAACAGTATACGTTTTTCCAGCATCATTTGGTGTATCCTGAATAAAGAACTCTAGCAGCTCCCTGTTTTCAACCAAACTCTGCAAGTAGTCTCTACCGTACTGTCCATCAACAGTCATGCTTGTTCTGTTAGGCAAATACTGCCAAGACAGGCTGAAACTCTGTTTGACACCCCTAAGGAATCTGCGCATATTGCCAGACAACAATTGTACGTCATCATAAACATATTCAACAGCAATGTCAAGTTTACGATTATGGGCAGTTAGAATTCTATTATTAAGTTTGCATAATCTATAAACCTGAACCGTGCCATCATGACTCGTCCTAATCTTAGGAAGCGTACCGGTTCCCGACAGCGCAGCATATCCAGTTAGGACAGCCATTAGACTCTGGATCTAGTGTTTCGCTCTGTATAGCTCCCCACAGTCCTCTTCTCAATACCCCTGGCCCGTTCAGAACTTGGAGCAACATGAATATTATAATCAGACATCATCTTCTCAAACCATTCACGTTGCCCAACGAAAGTATCCACATGAATTGTTACATTGCTACTGCTAGTATTGGTAGTCCCGCCAGCAGCACCAGTTGGGCCAGTAAACCTAGCGTAGTTGTTCATATTGTTTAAATTCCCAACTCCAATGCGCCTAGTGGCAGCAGCACTCATTACATACTCCTGACCATGAGCCATTATCATCTGGGCCGCTGACCCGGCACCTCCAACCATTCCACCTGTAAATAAGCTATGAATATTAGTTTTAGGATATCGAGTCCAATGCCAAGGCTCATGATCCAACGGAGTCCAGACCCCACTCTTATGACCCCACTGATTCATAAACTTCCAACGATCAGCCTTCTGTCTGTCGGGTCCAGAAATATCGATAGCCTCACCTCTACCGTGCATAGAGCTGCCTGGAACGGCTACCTCGGGACCATAATCATGTGCCCACCATTTTCCATTATAAAAACGATCACCATACGCTCCAAATACTTCAGCCGATGCCTGGTCTGTCTCATTATAATACTTCTTAAATAAACGAATCTGTTCAGACATAGGCCGCATTCCGCCAGAAACATACATACCCAAACCCTTCTTAGCCGCCTCATTGGCCATAGTTAAAACACCGCTAACCAGAGACGCTTTGACCCCTACAAGGTCGGGTAATATATTTTGAGGATCTATGCTTTCGAGGCCGCCGAACCCAGTCCCTCCCTGTTCATCTTTGAGCATGCCATGATCATCAAGCAAAGTATCTTGCGCTATCTGCATAGCGGTCCTACCCGACGAATCATAAGCAACCCCTTCGTGGACAATTCGATCTCTATTATCCAACACCGACCAGTCGCCCCCTATTAGAGCATCCCAGTCGGCAGAGCTAAGGGGCGCCTGTACTATCTCGGTTACATCTGGAACGAAAGCACCGGGATCTAAGTTGATAACATCTGCTGCTGCCTGAAGCCCAGGTAGAGCCGCCCCTAGCGGCCCAGTGGAAATATCAGCTGCTGTACCTGTCTCAATGATATTGTTAATAACCTCCACGACACTGAGCGCTGCCCGGGCCTGCTGCCATGCCAAGTCTATACGCTCTAGCGCTGCATCTGAATACGGTAGATTTTCCACTCTTTCCTTTTCAGGACCGGTGCCAATAAGTCCGGTACCGCTAACGAGTTGTGTATCATCAACATTAACTCGTGGGAGCATATTGCTCACGAAACCGCCACCAAACGTATCAGTTGTCATACCCTTAGTGGCCATCAATTGCCGCCCCCAGTCTAACGCGTCCTCCGTTATGTTTTCTTCCTCCCAGTGCCCCGCAAGTCTATCCTTGAAATCTTTAATCTGCTGCTCATACGTGGTAAACTTCAACTCAAAATCTGCGAAGTAGTCTGCCATCCAATCTAGGGGTCCAATCGCAGGCTGCCAAACATATTCGGCCTGCATTATTTCCACAGCCTTGTCCATAGCAGTCTTCATGATTGTGTCAGGATTATAATCTCGTTTAAGATCCGCCAGAACGCCCTCTTCTCCTGTTACTCCCTCAACCGTTTCAGCAATATTCGCAAGCATCAAATCCCACTGTTCTTTATTTTCAGGAACAAATTCGGTAACATCAGCCAACATATCTGCCAAAGTGTCACGCAGATTGGCACGCCCTTCTTCGTAAGCTGTGCGTTGCTCGTTAATCGCATCCATAGCGTCAGCACGCTCCTGAGCCAGAACAACTCGACCGCGGTCTGCATCCAAATCGGCCAACTTAGCGTCAGCCTTTTCTTTATCAGCCTTCTCTTTGAGGTCTAAACTCCTAGCATCGTCAATGCGACCTTCATAAATCGCCAAAGCCCGATTACGACGATACGAATCACGTCTAAGAGCCATGTCTTTAATCTGTTCACGACGCTTAGTCTGATAAGCAACTTCCTTTGACAGCCTAGCCTCTTCCTTGATGACGGCTTGAATCGTCGCAATCTCTGCTTGGAAGCCATCAACAACTTCCTTTGTTGCAGCATCAAAGATATCCATCCTTTCCTGGACAATCTCTTTTAATGTCTGGCTAAGAAGTTTATAGACAAGTTTAATAAACTTACCATATGCACTTACATATCCATCAACCCACGCCTTACCGGCTTCTTCTCCCATCTCTTTATACATATTGACAGCATTATGCCAGCCAGGTTCATCCCCTTCACCAACAAGTTCCGGTATCTCTTCAGCAGCAGCAGTTCCGAAAATCTTGCCGGCTTCAGAACCAATATTGCGCATATCCTCGTCGCCAATTTTTATCATGTCATCTGCGCCGATTCCCAAGCCTTTCTCAATACCCTGCATGACGGGATCCAATAATGTCTGACCGAAGTTTCTTACTGCCTCCTCAGCAACATTAATCCCATCAGCGGCTGCCTTCAGGGCGGATCCACCCATCCAATCTGGCAACACACTACCAAGACCGCCCAAGACAGATCCAAGCGCCCCAACCATATCTGCAATCCTGTTCAAGAAGAACGAGAACACTTGCTCAATAAAGCCAACGATGGTAAGCAGAACCGCTCCAATAGCCCTCTTTGCATAGCCCCAGGCCCCAGAGAAATCTCCCTTAACCAAAGCCACAATAGCCTTTATTATATTTATAATAACAGTCAAACCGCCGAGGAGAATATTCAAAGCAGGACTAATGAAACTCATAGCCGTACTGATAACATACGCAAGACCTTTAATAAGAGTAGCAACCACATTCACGGCAACTGCAATAGCTTGGAACACGGCACCAAATATCTTACCCATCTGAGTACCCTCATCAGCACCCTTCTTCGCGCCGAAACTCAAACGATTAAAGATTTGGAAAATGGCGTCCATAACAGACCCCAAAGCCCCTTTAATGTTGTCCCAAGCAGACTTCAGTGCGTCAAGTCCAGGTTGAGCAGCGCGTATGAATGTTTGAAAGTTATTCTTGATAGTGACGAATACTGCCGCAAACAATCCAAATAGAACTGTTATGGCAAGACCCCAAGGATTAAGTTTCCTTGCAAAAAATAGTAACTTTCTTAAAAGATTAATAGGCTGCAGGAGGAACTTCGCCATCGTCATTATATGTGGCAGGATCTTCATAAACGCACCTCCGATCCCTTTGATGATCGGCATGATAGCCTTAAATGCCCCTCCGACCTTACCAACCACCGCCTTGCCAGCGCCCCCTGCTGCTTTCGCCACACTCTTCATAGATTGAACAGGTGCCATCGTCGCAGCCATCGCAGCACGACCACCACTCTTAGCCTTAGTGGCTACCTTGCTTACGAACTGTGATCTAGCCGAAGCCATCGGCGCGACACCGCCAACTGTCGTTGGTGCAAATAGACTAGCAGCTCCCCCAACATGAGGACCAGTTATGGGCGCCCCTGGTACGCCCAGTACGCCCGGTGTGCTTTTACCCCTAAGCCATGACAAGCCTGACTGGCGAGCAGAAGGACCAGCATCCATCCATCGCCCCATCTTCCTACCTCTTGTCTTGCCTGACTTCATCATTTTAGCCCATCGAGCCTGCGTTGCTTGAACAGGGGATTTCCCCATAAAGGTTTGCCCTCTCAAGTTAGCGCCCAGATTAGCCATAGCGCTACCCTTCATAAACTGGTGGGAAGATGTGCCAGTACCTGTCTGGTCAACAAACGTACCCGCAGCATTTTTAGACGCTCTCCCTGTCAAAGCAGCCATAAACCCAGCCCTAGCGCCACCACCGCCGCCAGCTCTTGCCGCCGCTGCCGTCATAGCCGCGTTAGTCGATGTTATTTGCTTATTAATAACCGTTGAGACAACAGCAGCATCCGTACTTCCTTTACGCGCTGCCGCCAACTGCCACTCTTTCGCTATCAACAAGTCAGTCATGGCTATCTCATGAGACTTTGCGGCAGTAATAAACTCAACTGCTGCAGCTTCCTGGTTGGCAGAAATAATAGCAGCCCTACCAGCAGCCGTCATCCTTGACACCATCTTCATTATTGCACCAGCAACAATTTGCAATGTCTGACCAAAGGCCATCTTCATAATAGCCAACATGTACAGCAAGGGACCAAACGAAGCCACCAAAGCCGCAACAACCACAATTACCTTCTTAATAGGATCAGGTATACCCCTAAACATTTCAACAAGTTTTCTGATATGAGGAAGAATGTGGTCAACAATCATCATATTGATAAGACCACCAATTTCCGTTGTGGCATTCTTGATGTCGATTCTCGCCTGCTGCATCTTAAACGCATCAGACTCAAACACCTGTAACATCTCCGCCGAGGCAGTGTCCATAGCATTTTGAGCACCACCCATCTGGATTATCAAAGTACGCAAGAACTGAGAAGTAACAGTTTCCAGCATCTTGGTGCCATCAGGCGATGTTGCAGTCAAAAATGCAGAAGCAAACTCCTTCATTTCCTTTGTTGGCTCCCTAGAAGCCCTTGCGAAGTCTACCAAAGTTTTAATAGACTTACCGCCAAAGACATCATCTATTCCTGATTCTTCACCAAGTTTTCTGATCTGGTCCGCTGTATTCTCAACCTCACTACTAGCCAACATCAAGTCAGAAGTGAACAACTTGAACTTAGCAGTCTGCCTAATGCCCATAATCTTCTTAACCAACTCGAAAGCCTTCCGGTCACCAGCTGCCTTCTGAACAAGGAACAAACTATCTGCGAAACTAGCCAAGGTTTCAATACCAACACCGGCCCTGAAATTGAATCCCTCAATACTTTCAGTAGCCTCATCAACGGCCTCTTGTGCTTGCTTTGTAAGACTTGTCAAACGCAAAATACCAGTACGCAAAGCGACAGTACCCTCAGCAGCAGACACACCAGATGCCTTCAATGCAGCCAAAGCACCAGCAGCCTCAGTAACTGTCAGACCGAACTGAACAGTAATCGGAATCAACTTAGGCAGACCAACTGCCATGTCCTTAATTGCCATAGCAGTATTATTGTTAACAAGGTTGAAGTAATACAACTGAGTGGACGCTTGTTTAATTGCTTCAGAGAACGAAATAGTATCGCCACTCAACTGTGCCATGTTTCTCATAGCGAAAACAGTAGATGTAACAATATCCTTAGCAGGACCGACATCTATCTGCCCAAGAATTGCCAACTCATTAGAAGCCTGAACCAGCTTATCGATTTCACCAAGAGGCATACCAACTAATGCGAAATCAGTAGCAATGTCAGTAATCATATCCCTAGACACACCGAACTGCTTCGATATTCTTTCCATGTCATTGGCGAGATCCTTAAACTCAGTAGAGCCACGGATAAGTCCAGTAATCTTGATAAATCGGATTTCAGCCTGTTCCAAAGCCCTAGCAAAATTGCTGGCCTTACGAATAGCATTCGCAAAGGGGAGCATACCAATCATAATGCTTCTACCCATGAACTGCAGGTTCTTACCTGAGTTACGAATTGCTAAGCCTACACCCTTCATGTCGCGACTGAAAGCCCGCGCCCTCATGCTTGCACTACTAAAATTTTGAGAGGTGGTTTTTAAAGCAAGATTTAATTTTGCAAACTCTGCCTTAGCTTGTTTACTATTGGCGCCAGTCCTATGTAAAGTCTTGCCCAATTTATCTATAAATTTTGTTGATATCTTGGTAATGTCTTTAAGAGCCTTTTGTCTATCCTTTAGCTCTTTAAAAGATTCAGCAGCCTTATCTAAAGAATTATATGAAAGAGTAATAGCGTTCCTAAGTTTGGTTAACTCAGAAACAGCCTGACTCGCATCGGCTCTAATTCTAATTATAGATTCGTCAGCCATAGTTCACCTACATATATTCTCCCATATTTGGCGTCATTAGTCCATTATTCTTCAGTAAACCCTACACCAATCGGAAGATGAGATACTTCAAAACCGGACGCAGCTTCCTTGACGGGACCTTCACTAAATCCATAATCTGCCTCATCCAAATCAGTTTCCGCCCCCTGCGCCATAGCAGCGATCTTCAGATTTCTATGATCCGATCTCCGGCAAGCTGAGACAAACTCCAATAACTCAGGCAGAATTAGACTATCCTCTAACTCCTCAAGAGATTTCCATGCCCCTATTTCGGCAAAGATAAATACCTCCATTGCAGTCAGAGGAAAGTCATCCCAATCCTGCCCATCAGAAAGATTTTCGTCTTCTGATTCCTCTAGTCTAAATTTGGATCGTTACCCATAGAAGCCGCCATAAGTGCCCCAAAACAACGCAAATCCAAGGCATCTTCCAGAGTATCAGAATCTTCCGACAACTCCTTGTCCACCTTGGACAGCGCTATGGCGGCTGCCTCGACCATGTTGTCAATATCCTCATCGGATAAAGACTGGTTCGTATCCTCCGTATCAAGATTTTGCATTCTGTCCATCACCTTCATAAAACTACGAAGCTGGCGGATCGTCAGGGGTTTAATCTTACGAGTAGCCCCATCAGCAAACACAATATCATACCCGACACGAAGGTCATCGTTCTTTGCAG
>Ga0187827_10008709_pt1 | contig 10915 bp, 8 predicted proteins | sample ETNtaG_39_FD_167969 | JGI IMG/M metagenome (GOLD analysis project Ga0187827, IMG submission 167969) | Marine microbial and viral communities from oxygen minimum zone, Eastern Pacific Ocean - ETNP2014_SV_150_PacBio MetaG (Illumina Assembly) | ecosystem: Environmental > Aquatic > Marine > Hypoxic... | reverse complement strand
ATCCTTTTTGTCGAGGACCACGGCGTTGGTCTTGGCCAGGGTCTCGAGCGCCGTTCCCTGACGGAACAGGACCCCCAACTCGGCCCCGCGCCCGGTTGCCACCATGATCGCCGTCGGCGTCGCCAGACCCATGGCGCAAGGGCACGCGATGAGCAGTACCGAGACCGACGCCACGAAAGCAAAGTTGAGCGCCTGGTCGGACCCGAAGGCGAGCCAGGCGGCGAAAGTAACGATGGCGATTGTCATGACGACGGGGACGAAAATCAGGGCGATCTTGTCGGCCATCTTCTGGATCGGCGGCTTGGAGCCTTGTGCTTCCTCGACCATGCGAATGATTTGGGCGAGCACGGTATCGGCGCCGACGCGGGTGGCGGCGAAGGAAAATGCGCCCGTCTTGTTGACCGTGCCGCCCACCACCTCGTCACCCGTTTCCTTGCGCGCCGGCACCGGTTCGCCGGTGACCATGGACTCATCGACATAGCTGGCGCCTTCGGTGACGCGGCCGTCGACGGGGACGCGCTCACCGGGGCGCACGGCGACGATATCGCCGGGAAGGACGGCATCGATCGGAACCTCGATCTCGTTTCCGTCCCGCATTACCCGCGCCGTCTTGGGCTGAAGGCGCATCAACTTTTTGATCGCCTCCGATGTACGGCCCTTGGCCACAGCCTCCAAATAGCGCCCGAGCAAGATCAGGGTGATGATGACGCCGGCGGCTTCGAAGTACGCGTTGGCTGTGCCTTCGGGGAAGATGGCAGGCGCCACCAGTGCAAGGAGAGAATAGAAAAAGGCGGCGTTTCCGCCCAGCATAACCAAAGTATTCATGCCGGGGTTGAGGTGGCGAAGTTCGCCCCAGCCGGCGCGATAGAAGCGCAAACCGGCGTAGAACATCACCGGACTCGCCAGCAAAAGCTCGATGGTCATCCAGCCGTGCTCGGCAAGCACAGCCAGCATACCCGCACCGATCGGGGGGACCATGCGCCCCATGGCCACCAGGACCAGGGGAACGGTAAAGGCCGCCGCCAAAACCAAGTCGCGCTTGAGCGCCTTTATCTGGGCTTCGCGCGCCGCCTGCTCGCTGTCCTCCACCGTTGCGTCCTGGGCCGCCGCACGGGCGCTGAAGCCCGCCCTCTCGACCGCCGCGATCAAGTCTTGAACGCTTGACTCGCCGGCCCGCAGATTGATGCTCGCCTTTTCGGTGGCCAGGTTGACTTGGGCGGAGGCGACGCCGGGGACCCGTACCAGCACCTTTTCGACGCGCGCCACGCACGACGCACAGGTCATGCCCGTAATGGCGAGTTCCTTGATTTCTGTCGGCACCCTAAAGCCGGTCCGATCAACCGCGTCGGCGATATCAGCGGTGGAAACGATGCCGGCATCGAAGGTTACGTCGGCGCGCTCGGCGGCCAAATTGACCGCGGCCTCGGTGACACCAGGCAGCTTGGCAAGAACCCTTTCGACGCGCGCCACGCACGAAGCGCAGGTCATCCCCTCTACGGGCAGCGATACCTTTTGATGCCCAGTAGCGGGGGACTGGCCGGAGGCTGGGGTCGTGGCCGGGGTCGTCTCGATTAAGCTTTCCATGGTCCCTCGGCGAAGACGATCAGATTTCAACAACCCCTATTGTGGTCCTTCCAGCGACTGGAAGGTCAATGCCCGATCCGAGGCGCGTGCCGTTTTCCCTAACCGACCACCTTGGCTCCCCTCGGTTGCGCCTGACCTTTAGTACCCTCGCTCAATATTGGCCAGGGTCGGCAAGGGTTTTCCGGCCATATCGGCACGCAGGTTCTCGAATAAAAGATCAAGGGTCCTGGGCGTATAGTCCTCGGCGTCGATGCAAGACGTATGGGGCGTCATGATAAGGTTCGGCGTTGTCCACAAGAGCGACTCCGGCGGTACCGGCTCGGGGTCGAACCCGTCGAGCACGGCGCCCGATAAATGTCCACTCCCCAGACCTTCGGCCAAGGCCTCATAGTCGAAAACCCGGGTTGGGGCGGTGGTGATGAAACCGGCGTCCTTCTTCATCATGGCGAAGGCCCGGCGGTCAAAATAGCCCTCCGTCTCGGGCGTGAAGGGAACCGTGACAAGGACAAAGTCGGCATCGGGCAACACACGTTCGAATCCGTCCGGTCCGTAAACTTCGTCGCACAGGGGATGAGGTTCGCCACCGCGTCGGATACCGACAACGCGAAGCCCCAGATCGCGGGCCCGTTCGGCGCCGGCGCCGCCCAGTTTGCCGACCCCGATGACGGCCAGCGTCTTGCCCTCGATACCCGAAGTGACCAACGGCGCCCAGCGCTTTTCTTCTTTGGCGGTGATGAAAAACGGAATGCGACAGTTGAGCATCAAGAGCGACGTTGCGATGAACTCTCCGGCCTTCTTGGCGTGGGGGCCAAGGTTATGCACCAAAGGCACCCCATCGGGCAGCCAGTCGATGGGCAGAAGCTTGTGATAAGACGCGGACGTCACCATGACCCAACGCAGGTGGGGTGCCGGTGCCGACAACGGAAACCGTTCCTTCAACACCTGGGTCGTGGCGATGACCACCTCGGCGTCCTTCATGGCAGCGTCGAACTCATCAGGGGTCTCGCCAAAAGTGGGCTCCAGCCTTTGAGCAACATCGGGATTGCGCGCGCATGCCTCATCGAACCAGCGCCCGGAGATAACAAAGGCGGGATTCATTTTGCGCACCGGATAGCCCGGCGGCGCGGTCTCCGGTGTCGGCGGGTTCTGGATGTGCAGGCGGATGGATTTCGTGGTCTCGGTCATTGAAGCGGCCCCCTTGTTGCGACGCGGATGTGCCCGCCGGGTACCCTATCGACGCCCCATGGGCGGCGCAAGGATAGGCCCGAGGACGCGGTTCCACCCTGACCGTGCCCGCCGGCGCGGAATCGCCTAACCATTGATCCACATCAAGGTCAATAAGGGCCTCTGGCGATACATCTTTCCGGGGCTTGGCCAAGGGGCCTTCAGGTAGGTGTACGGCCCGGCTAGGAGACGTGCGGCAACGAGAGGGAAATGAGGCAGATGCTTGAACTGAAACACGGCCTGACATTCGAAGACCTCTACGAGGGGCAAGGATTGGAAAAACTGGACGCCGCGTTTCAGGCACTCCTCGCCGCCGCCGATAAGGATCTGCTGGGAACGCTGAAGGACGGCCGCGCCGATCCCGATTCGCTTGCCGGTAAGGAGTATTCAGACTTTATCATCGCGCTGTCTCCACACCTGGATTCGTTTCTCGTCCAACTCTTCGGCATCGAGAAAGAGGCCGCAGCGGCGCGTCAACAGCACCTGGACTTGGTCGAACTGTTCGCCTGCAAACGGAAGTTCGTGCAGCTCAAGGCAGCGCGCACCATCAACCCGGAGAAGGCCGAGGCTATTGACGGGCCGGCGTTGGAAGCCGAACTGACAGCCGTATTCGGCGGCACCTTCGACCAGCACACCTTCGCCAAGCACATCATGGCCTGGCTTGGCGACCGGACGACGAACAAGGACAACCTGGACCTGGCCATGCGCTACGCCGCCTGGGCGGCTCATACAGAAGCGGGCCGCGAACGGCATAAGGCGGACGTGGTGTTCAAGCTGTTCGGCCGCCCCGACCCCTTCAATCTGGTGCCCAGCGCCACCATGGAAGATCACGACATCACCATGTTGCGCCAGCCCGACGACGATTATTACCGACGCGAGGGTTTCAATCTCACCGATCCCGGCATGGACCTGATCGGAGCGCTCTACGAGGCCAACTACTGCACCATCTGTCACGACCGCGGCCGCGATCACTGTTCCCATGGCTTGCCCGCCGATGCAGAGAAAAAAGACGACAGGTTCGCCGTCAACGCCCTCGGCGTCACTCTGGTCGGCTGTCCCTTGGAAGTGAAGATCTCCGAGATGCACAAGGTGAAGATCGACGGTGACGTGCTTGGCGCGTTAGCCGTGATCACCGCCGCCAATCCTCTGGTGGCGGCCACCGGTCACCGCATCTGCAACGAATGTATCTTGGCCTGCATCTTTCAAAAACAAGATCCGGTTATCGTCCCCCAGGTCGAGACCCGCATCCTCAAGGACGTGCTCGCACTGCCCTGGGGTTTCGAGATTTACAGCCTGCTGACGCGCTGGAACCCAATGAACCTCCAGCGCCCGCTGCCCAAGGCACCAAGCCCGTACAAGGTGCTTCTGGTCGGCATGGGGCCGGCGTCTTTTAACTTGGCACACGAATTACTGAATGAGGGCCACGCGGCGGTAGCCGTCGATGGGCTTAAGATCGAGCCCTTGGCGCCGGAGCTTTCGGGCGTAAAGGCAAACGGCGAACGGGTGCCGTTCGAGCCCATCCGTGACGCAAGCGTGCTTTGGGAATCGCTGGACAACCGGGCAATGGCTGGCTTTGGCGGCGTTGCCGAATACGGCATTACCGTGCGTTGGGACAAGAATTTCCTCAAGGTAATCCGCTTGCTGATTGAGCGAAGACGGCGCTTCACCATGTTCGGCGGCGTGCGCTTCGGCAGCGCCATAACCAAGGAATCGGCCTTCGAGATGGGCTTTGACCACATAGCGCTTTGTGCCGGCGCCGGCCGGGCGGCCTTTCTCTCCATTCCCAACGGCCTGGCGCGCGGTGTCCGCCAGGCTTCTGACTTCCTGATGGCCTTGCAGCTCACCGGCGCCGCCAAGAACGATTCGGTGGCCAATCTGCAAATCCGCTTGCCGGTGGTGGTCATCGGCGGCGGGCTGACTGCCATCGACACGGCGACCGAGGCGCTTGCCTACTATGTCCGCCAGGTGGAGAAATACCTTGGCCGCTATGAGGTCCTGGCCGCCGAGCAGGGCGAGGACGCGGTGCACGAAACCTGGAATGAGGAAGAAGCGATTGTCGCCGAAGAGTACATCGAACACGCCCGCGCCATCCGCGCCGAGCGGGAGGCGGCGGCCAAGGAGGGCCGCGAGCCACACTTGATCGAACTCCTTGACCAATGGGGCGGGGTGATCGTGGCCTACCGCCGCCGACTCGTCGATTCGCCCGCCTACACCCTCAACTACGACGAGGTGACCAAGGCCTTGGAGCAAGGAATGCGCTTCGCCGAACTGTTGGCGCCGGTCAAGGTCGACGTCGATGAACACGGCGCCGCCCGCGCCATCAGTCTGGGACGCCAGGTCATTGGCGAGGACGGGCGCCCCAAGCCGACCGGCGAAGAAGTGAGCTTGCCGGCGCGCACCGTCCTGGTGGCAATCGGCACCCAGCCCAACACCACCTTGGCGCGCGAGCACCCGGGCTTTGCCGAAATGGACGGCAAGTACTATCAGGCGGTGGACGAAGACGGCAATCCAGTGCCGCCAGAGTGGACGCCCAAGCCCGACAAGATGAACGTGCTTGCCTCCGTCGACAGCGAAAGCCGTGCCATGAGCTTCTTTGGCGACCTCCATCCCGGCTTCGCCGGAAATGTGGTCAAAGCGATGGCCAGCACCAAGTTGGGCCATCCGGTGATCGGCCGGATGCTGGCCCGCAAGACGCCGACACCAGTGGCGGCAGATGACCTAGTCGCCTCCCTCAACCACGACCTGAGGCCCGTTGTCGAAAGAGTTACCCAAGTGGCGCCCGGCATTTGGGAGGTTGTGATTCGCGCCCCCATGGCGGCGCGTGAGTACCAGCCCGGACAGTTCTTCCGCCTGCAAAACTATGAGGCCAACGCGACTCGCGTGGACGACACGTTGCTGGCCTTGGAGGGCGTGGCGCTGACAGGCGCCTGGGTCGACCGGGACAAGGGCCTGGTCGCCCTCATCTCGCTCGACATGGGGGGCTCGACCACCCTGATCAAACACCTACAGCCGGGCGAGCCGGTGGTCCTCATGGGGCCAACTGGGGCACCGACCGAGGTCGCCGGCAACGAGACCGTGCTGATGGCTGGCGGCGGACTTGGCAACGCGGTTCTGATGGCCATCAACAAGGCCTACCACGAAGCCGGCGCGCGGGTGCTTTACTTCGCCGCCTACAAGGGTATCGAGGACCGCTTCCATATAGACGAGATTGAGAAAAACTCGGACGTCGTGGTGTGGTGCTGCGACGAGGCCCCCGGCTTCACGCCCGGGCGCGCCGAGGACAAGGCTTTTGTCGGCAACATCGTCGAGGGCATGGCGGCCTATGCCCGGGGCGAATTGGGTGAAGTGGATATACCCCTGAACGAGATCGACCGCGTCATCGCCATCGGCGGAGTGATGATGATGAAGGCCGTCGGCGACGCCCGCAAAGGTGTACTCAAAGAGTATCTGAATCCCGATCACGTGGCGATCGCCAGCATCAACTCTCCCATGCAATGCATGATGAAGGAGATCTGCGCCCAGTGCCTGCAGCCCCACAAGAACCCCGAGACGGGCGAGGAGACGATCGTCTTCTCGTGCTTCGAACAGGACCAAGACTTGGACCGGGTGGACTTCGGCGCCCTTCACCAGCGCCTGTGCCAAAACTCGGTACAGGAGAAGCTGACGGCCCAATGGATCGCCCGTTGCCTGGGCAGCGAGAAGGGGGCGGCCGAACTGGCGGCCCAGCGCGAACGCCGATTTTAGGGTGCTGAAGGTCCCTCAGCCCTTGCTCCACTCCTCGACGAAGGTGGCAAAACCCGAAGGCGGCAAGGGCTTGCTGAAGAAGTAGCCCTGCACCTTATCGCAGCCGACGGAGCGCAGGAATGTCAAAGCTTCCGGGCCTTCGGCGCCTTCCGCGCAAACGGTCAGGCCGAGGTTGTGGGCGAGATCGACGATCGAACGCACGATGATCTTGGCATCCTCGTGCTGGTCAACCTCAGTGACTAATGAGCGGTCGATTTTTAGCTCGCTGAACGGCATGCGATAAAGCTCAACAAGCGACGAATAGCCGGTGCCGAAATCGTCCACCGAGAGGGTGAACTGCTTTAGTCTGCAGCGCGTAAGGATGTCCATGGTCCGTACCGGATCCTCCATGGCGGCACTTTCCGTGATCTCCAGCACCAGCTTCGAGTGGTCAATCTTGCGTCGGCTCAGCCTGCGGGCCAGCCGATCCGGGAACTCAAGGTGACTGAGCAGCTGCGGCGCAAGGTTCACCGCCACTGGCAAATTCAATCCCTCCTCCCGCCAGCAACTGATCTGATCAACCACTAAATCCAACACCAAATCCGTGAGCGATGAAATCAGACCGGTCCTTTCGGCCAGCGGGATAAAAGTGCCCGGCATCAGCAGGCCGAACTGCGGATGTTGCCATCGCACCAGGGCCTCGCAGGAATCAACGGTCAGGACATCACTTGAGCGCAGGTCGATCTTGGGCTGGTAGTGGACGATGAGTTGCTTTAACTCGATGGCATCGCCCAGGTCACGTTCGGTGATCGTCGGTGGGGTATGAAGGCTCTGGCGGAGCGCCGCTCTGAGATCTTCGACGAGAACCGGCTTCCCCAAGGTTGCCAGCATTCGCAGGCCATGGTTCATGCCAAGCCGGCGTACGGTTGCAAGAATGCGAGTGTCGACTCCGCTTATGATGAGGATGTCGGCCGCACATTGCCTTTGCGCCAGAGACCTCAACAGCTCGACGCCGTCCACTTCGCCTATCATCAGGTCGAGGATAATCGCCGTCGGCTGGAATATTTCGTAGGTCTGGGCGAATTCATAGGCCTGGGTACAGAATTGCACCTGAAAGCCGATTTCCTCAGCAACCTTTTGAAACATACTGCAGATGTCGGGTTCGTCATCCAGAATGAGCAGCCGGTTGGGAAACGCGGGATTTGCCTCGCCCGAAACGACCCCTTCCGGAACGGCATCTTCCGCGCAGTTAGGCGTGTCTCGCCGATCACAATCCCAGACATTGCACGGCGCAAACATGTAACCATCGGTAACTCATTTTGGGTCAGGAGGAATACCTACAAAGTCTGATAGGACACAACAAAATCTTCTTGAGCGATCTTTGCAATTTGGCTGAAGGAGAGTTGAAGGAATACCCGAAGATTTTAGGGAATACCCTAAAGTTATACAGAATTGCACTTCGTGCTATTCTTGTGCTATTGTGTTGGAAGTTAAAAAATAGCTTTAATGTGAGGAAGCGCGCGTATAAGTAGTTCGGATAGAGAATAGGAACGGATTTTCCTTGAAGAACTGATCTGTCTCGCCGGGCGCTTCGGGCGAGGGCACCGATGCGGATATCGGAGTTCATAGAGCAATCTAATTCCGCCGGATCGCCGGAGGGGGTATTCGCCCTTCTGGAGGATATCTGCGCGGGTTTTGGCATCGACCAGATTGCGTACGGTGCCCTGACCAATCATGCCATATACAACTCTCAGTCATACCAGGCGCCGGCGATCGTTCTGAACTACCCTCCGGACTGGGTGGAGCATTATTTCGCCAACGACTACCAGCAAATGGACCCGGTCGTTACATTGACACCCGGCTTGCGCCGGCCGTACCTCTGGGATCGCATGGACGAATCCATTGCTTTGACCGACGAGCAGAAGACGTTCTTTGCCGAGGCCCGGGAGGCCGGCCTCAAGGACGGTATGAGCGTTCCCTTGCATGGCCCCTTCGGCAACGTTGCGGTGCTCAGCTTGGCCAGCCGCGAAGACAATAACACGATTGAGGGCATCTTCGGCGAACTGAACGCGGTGGCGGCTCAGTTTCACACGGTCTACACGGACCATGTTTTGGGCATCCGGCAAGTTTCCTCGTCGGTCCGCCTGACCGGACGCGAAAGGGAATGCCTCCTGTGGAGCGCCCGCGGCAAGAGCTCCTGAGACACCGGGATGATCATCGGAATTTCTGAGCACACGGTGAACTTCCACTTGAAGAACGCCATGGCCAAGTTGGAAGCGGGCTCGCGGGTCGTTGCCGTGGTCAAGGCCATTCGGGCCGGCCTCATTTCGCCGTGACCCTACCAAGATAGGTGGGCTGCGACCACATCCCAAAGATGGTTCCCTTGTCGAGTGAAATTGAACTCTCGGGGGACTTGGCAATGATTGATTGTGTGACTTGGGAAACGGCCCACCTATTTGGTGATGCATGGATATCCCACCACCGACTGCGCCACCGTCTCTTCGTCGACCGGCGGGGTTGGGAAGTTCCCACGTACAACTCTCTCGAATACGACCAGTTCGATACGCCCGCCGCCGTCTACCTCCTGTGGCGCGATGAAGCGGGACAAGCACGCGGCGTTGCCCGTCTCATTCCAACCGAACGGCCGTACATGTTGAAGGAGATCTGGCCCCACATGGTGGATAAGCTGCCTTCGTCGCCAAACGTGTGGGAGGCGACGCGCATCGGCGTCGATCGGGACCTTGATCCAAAAACCCGTAACCGGGTCTGTAGCGAACTGGTGGCGGGCTGCCTGGAATATGGGCTGCGGCACGGCATCAGCCGTTACATCTTCCTCATGCCGCTTGTGATCATCCGAAGTTTGCTGGTCCGGACGGGGTGTCCCGTCGTGCTTCTCGGCGAGCCAACAATAATCGACAACCTTCTCACTGCCGTTGCCGAAGTCAAGATATCGAAGATAGCCCTCGCCGAGGTGCGGCGCCGCAAGGTGATCGCCGGTCCCGTCCTCAATACCGAGACGGCTCCGCTCAAGAAGGCAGCGTAAGCTCTCAACCGCAACAAAATGATACGATTCCGATGAACCTGTCAGCCCAATCAATAGAGCAAACGCACGAAAACGCTGCTGCGACGATCGCTGTCGCGCTCTACTACCTGCAGCGCGAAGCACTGTCGACGGGCTTGAGCAACCTAGCGGGATTGATCGACAAGGCCGTGCAGGAGGCGAGCGATCAGGCCAAAGAACACTAATGCCACGCGCCGGCCGATCTCGCCGGCACCGTTCTTCCGACGCTTACCGCCAAGCCGAGGCGGAAAAGGCCTCAGGGCGATGGCTTTGAGACAGAGCCGCGCGGCCGTTTAAGCGGCGGATTGCAGACTTTCGTACTTGGCCTGCAACTCTTCCGGCGTTTCCTCGTGATCGGGATCGGGAAGGATGCAATCCGACGGACAGACCTCTACACACTGAGGATCTTCGTGATGGCCGACGCATTCCGTGCACAGATCCTTGTTGATGATGTAGAGGCCTTCGATGATGGAGATCGCGTCGTTGGGACAGGGCTCAATACACGCGTCGCAGTCGGTGCAGTCATCGGTGATAACCAGTAGCGCCATTCTTACTCACTCCTCGATTGAATTCCTGTTAGGGAACGGCGTCCCCAGAGGGCAAACGAAAATCCCGCCCCGAGTGTACCCGACGTGCCACTTGAGTCACAATATCCAGACGTTCTCTTGGTCCGCCGCTTAATCGAGAGCATTGGGCGGGTCGGGGTCGTCATCCCACCCCACCTCGGGTTCGGGGTATTTCTCCAACCATTTTACGACCAGCTCGACGTGTTCGCGTTCCTCTTCGGCCATCTCGGCGGCTAGGTCCCGCACCTCCTGGGTCGGGGCCAAACGGGCAACGACGCGGTAAAAGGCCTCGGCGCGCTGCTCATTCACCTTTGCCAAGATCAACGCGTGATGGGGCGTCATCAGGTAGTGGAGGTCTTCGCTTGGCGTCGTCTCCGGCGCCTCAAACCCGATCCAGCGGTACTCCCAGGGCGCCCGTTTCGGGCCCTCGCTGGGCCGAAGATCCACTTTTTTAGCGTGTTCGCCCTCGATAGCGGCCATCTTGGCAAACACCTCCGCCACCTCGTGGTTGTTGTGAACTTCCATCTGATCGGCGAGCTCGGCGTAACGGTCGGCTGCCTCCGACTCCAAGACGTAGGCCATTTCCATCAGATCGGCCCGCGACTTCACGGCGGCGGCCACTTCGGCCTCGACATCGCGGTCAATTTCTTCCTTGGTGGGCATCGACGGGGTCATACGGCGAACTCCTTCTCGATGTCGTCGAATGTGGCGGTGGGGTTTGCGATCTCCGGTCCATAGGCGGGATAATCGGTGCGGA
>Ga0187827_10008708_pt1 | contig 10915 bp, 6 predicted proteins | sample ETNtaG_39_FD_167969 | JGI IMG/M metagenome (GOLD analysis project Ga0187827, IMG submission 167969) | Marine microbial and viral communities from oxygen minimum zone, Eastern Pacific Ocean - ETNP2014_SV_150_PacBio MetaG (Illumina Assembly) | ecosystem: Environmental > Aquatic > Marine > Hypoxic... | reverse complement strand
CGGATGGGTGGGGTCGCAACAATAACCAGGCAGTTTGTAGATAAGGCTCGGGCCGTAAACGAAAATGTGAAGATCGCAGCCACGAGAAAAACCACTCCAGGTTTCAGGTATTTCGAAAAAAAAGCGGTTCGAATAGGGGGGGGGGACCCACACCGTTATTCTCTTGACGACATGGTGCTCATTAAGGAGAATCATATCCGGGCCTGCGGAGGGGTGACGGAAATACTCAAGCTGGCGGGCGAGAAAATACCATTCTCGAAAAAGATCGATATCGAAGTGGAAACATTGGACCAGTTCAGGGAGGCGTTGCGATTTGCACCGGATATAATAATGCTGGATAATATGAAACCCTCAGAGGCAAAGGAGTGCAGGGAGCACCTAGATAAAATTATGCCCACCAGGTCCGGACGTACTCTAATCGAGATATCCGGCAACATTACAATGGAAAATGTAGCAGATTATGCACCTTACGGGGATATCATATCCGTGGGATCGCTCACCCATTCCTACAAATCTTTGGATTTTACAATGTTGATGGATCTTCAATAGTACATCCGTAGGAATCCCTTTCGGTGGATAAGGGAACGCAGATTTCCTTCTTGTGATTCATGGTGAGGAAAAATGACCTTATCGGTTCAACCGACCCAGTTGGTGCTCGGTACTATCTTGGTATCGGTCCCTTCTATTTTGTTGATCCTGATTCTTAGGCACAGGCCAAAGGCAGTTAAGGCTCTCTTGGTCATATCCGTGGTCATTCTCTCAGCCTTTGCCTGTTTTGCAGTTTTCAAAAAGATTTATCCCGGAGTGAACCCAGGGGATAACATAAGGGGGGAAGACGGAAGCCTGATCATGGGATATTATCATAACGAAACCACGTATAGGGCCGTTAAGAATTATGATGAGGTGGATTCGGGTCATAAAAGGGAGTTCAACGAAAAATTCGAGGTATTTCACTCTCTGTACAAAGCCGGTTTCGAGGATTACCGTGACGAAATAAATTCCAAATACGTAAACTGCATGATCGGGGCGGGGATCGGTGGCCTTGCGGCTTTAATCATTCTTATTTTTATTATTACTGGATCGGGACGACGTAAGCGAATAAAGGAGGAAATGGAAATCCGGGATATGTTTCCATAAAAATGTGGAAAGATATTGTCATTGCTACTTTCATTTTTTTTATTTTATTTTCCTGCACAATCTTTGTTACTCCGAACCTTTACCCAGGTCATGCACGTAATCAAAAATCAGATTTTACAATCCTGCAAAAGTATTTTATAGTCCGAACGGGATTAATGCCTTGATGAATGTTGAAAGTCGTTGGACTCCTACAATTAGCCTCGTAATTCCCATTATTCTTGGAGTTTCAACACTTCTTATGGGGTGTACCGATCAAAGTGACAGCGACAAAGGGGTGGAGCTAGAGCCAGGTTTTCTTATCCAGGTCAACCGAACCAAGGGTCTTGCTCCAATGGACGTGACCTTCTCCCTGGTTAACGTCACCGGCAAGGTACGCTCTTTTCGGTGGGATTTTGGCGACGATTCTGCCAATACATACTCTGATCCTGCTTCACCGGTGGTCCATGAATATTCCGTATCCGGCAGGTATGATGCCCGTGTCGAGCTCGAATTTGCAGAAAACGAATATATTACAAAATCAGTTATTCTACACGTCAGTTACTGGGAGTCCGTCTCATCGTCCCTGTCTGTCTCCGAAGAGGAGGAATATGACGTCCCGGTGAAAGATATGGCCACGGATGTGACCCTGGAGTTGAGCTATTTCGGAGGACAGAATCTGGGGGATCACTACCAGAACCAGCTCGATATGTTACTTTACTATCCCAATGGGACGCTCTTCGACAGTACCCTAGAACAGGATCCTTCAGGATCGACTAGGGTCAAGGCCCTCTCGATCCCCTACCAGTACATGGCTGCAAGCGAATTCGATGTCTGGAAATTGACCATAAATGCCAAAAGTGGCATAAATGTAGACTACGTTTACCTGTGCCAGGTGAGTTTTTAATTTTAATGTTCGGGGAAATTGAATGAATGGCCATTTCAATATAAATAAATTTCAAATTGTAACCATTTTTATCACTTTGGTTCTGGTCGGTGTCTACTTAATATCATCTACCGTTCTATTCGCAGAATCGTCAGTTATGGACTCGTCTGTTTCCGGGGGAACGGGGCACCAAGGCAGTAGGGAGTCATCCGGGCTTTCAATCACCTGCATCAATGTGTCGAAAGGCGACTCCACTCTCATCACGGTACCTTCAGGAAAAACGATGCTGGTGGATACGGCCATCGACGGGACTCCGGTCCTTGAGGTTTTACGAGAAAAAGGTATCGAAAGAATCGATTATCTGGTGTCGACCCACTGGGATTCTGATCATATCGGCGGTACCTGGGAGATCGCAGCCGGCGAGGACCGAGAACTGAATACGAATGACGATATCGAGATATCGAATGCTATTGACCGGGGCCGCGAGGAGGAAAAGGATAACTCTTACGTGGATGATTATTTATGGACGCTTGATGAAAAGAATATTCCCCGGTCGACTCCCGATATCGGTGACATCATCGACCTTGGTGAAGGGGTAAGTGCAACCTGCGTCACTTTGAACGGAGAAGTTCTGGGGGGTAGGACGGCGGATTGGGACCTTGGGGAGAACGCAAAGAGTCTGGGTTATCTAATAAGCTATGGCACATTCGATTTCCTCGTCTGTGGTGACCTAACATGGGGGGTAGAGGAACTCCTGGTTCCCGGATTGGGTGATGTCGAGATCGACGTGCTGCACCTGAACCATCACGGCAGCTATTCTTCAAGCACTTGGGACTTCGTGGAAGGGGTCCGGCCCGAGAATGCAGTGGTGTCGGTGGGATTCACGAACTCATATGGTCATCCTCACAGGGAGGTCATTGATAACCTGGAGTACCTTGAAAGCCCCTGCGGGGATGAATGGTTCCAGCATCTGTACATGACAGAAACGGGTTCGGGGAATTCGACCGGAGCGGGCCTGATAACGGTACACGGAGATATAGAGATCGAGATCATCGGGGATCGGTATGAAATAAACGGCGACAGCTATCCAACGGACGAGGCCGATGCAGACGGGGACGCAATGCCGGATATCTGGGAAATTCATATGGGACTTGATTTGAACGACCCCACGGATGCGGACGCGGATCGTGACGCCGACGGCCTTTCGGAGCCAGATGAATATTTATGGTGGACCTGCCCTCTTTTGAATGACACCGATAGCGACGGAATGCCGGACGGTTGGGAAGCGGAATATGGGCTAGACCCGCTACAGAAGGATCACCGGGGGGACCCGGATGGGGATGGCCTCGCCAATGAATACGAGTATAAAATTAACACGAACCCGGCCTTGGATGATACTGACGGAGACGGCCTGGATGATAAACAAGAAGCGTTTGATTACCTTACTTCGCCCTTGCTGAACGATACCGACGGGGATGGATTGACCGATTACGACGAGGTTGACACACACCTGACAAGCCCTATGAGGAGTGATACTGACGGGGATAGGCTGAATGACGGGGAGGAGGTCTCGGTATATTTCACGGACCCTCTCTATGAGGATTCCGATCAAGACGGGATGCCAGACGGATGGGAAGTGATATACGGCCTCGATCCACGCTCGCCCCTTGACGCAAACGAGGATGCCGACAATGATAATATCAGCAATCTGCAGGAATATATGGACGGGACCGAACCCGGCGTTCCGCAGCTGCCTGTTGATTGGAACACAACACACCCTGGAGATGATAATGGCAATAAAACCAAGGGGAACGGGACCGGTGGTGAGGTGGAAGATGAAGATAACCCAGTATTGCTGTATATAGTGGTGGCAATAATCATTTTAATTTTTGGGGTTATGGTATTATTCTTTATCAAGGCCGGGGGAAAATCCTGAAAAAATCACACATTCAATTCAGATAACAATGCTTCCAGGTCCTCATCCTCGTCTATTTTCCCCGTTGTTTCCGGAATTATCGACTCGGGAATTTCGGCCGGATTATCCGGCTCTGTAATATCACCAACGGGGTTGATATTCTCATTCTCAACGGTAGGGTTACAAAACCTATGCGATATCCCTGTTCTTCCGTCACCGGAAACTAAAATAAATCATTTGCGTTTCCTTGGCGTCAAGGCGAATGCAATCATGACCGCCACTGCCAGAATCACCGTACCGAAACCGGGTGACTCCTCCGCCACCTCTATTCGATTCTTGTTAAGCGGAGCCCCATCGAGCTTTAGACCGGTTGTGGAATTCCTCTCGCTCATTTTGGGATTCCATTCATCGGGAGCCCCGTCGCCGTCACTGTCAAGGGAGGCCGCCGGGTCCTGGGGGAATGCGTCTATGTAAATTCCGGTTGTGGAATCCTCCTTACCCATTTCGAGGTTCCATTCATCCGGATACCCGTCACCATCGCTATCCACGCTTGCTGCCGGGTCGAAGGGTACTGCGTCCCACACAAGCCCTGTGATAGAATCCTCATATCCGAATCCGTCATTCCATCTGTCGGGATACCCATCGTCATCGGTATCCAGGGAAGCTGCCGGGTCCCGGGGAAACTTGTCTATCCAGATGGCTTTTGTGGTGGAATCCCCCTTTCCTTCCCCCTTGTTCCATTCATCCGGATATCCGTCACGGTCGCTGTCGAGGCTTACGGCCGGGTTCAGGGGAAAATCATCGTTAATGGAACCGTCACCGTCCAGGTCCGGGTCCCAAATCATCACGGTCTGGTCTTCCCCGGCCGACGCGATCAGCCCCCCGTCGGGAGACCATGCTGCCCTGGATACCGGGCCTGTATGGCCCTTGAAAACGAATATCGCCCTTGCTTCTTCAGGGAACCATATTCTTATATCTCCCTCGGAGGAAGCCGAGGCGATTAGCTCCCCCGTGCTGGAAAAGTCTATGCTGGATACTTCCAATTGATGTCCGGAAAAGGTGGAAATAAGCAAATGGGTGCCCACCTCCCAGATATTGCATGTAGAATTCGAGGAACCGGTCGCTATGTAAAAACCGTCAGGGGACCAGGCCAGACTCTGTCCCCCAAAGGTCCCCACGATCTTTTCTGTGGCGACCTTCCATATAATAACCGTATCGTTTCCATCTCCCGATGCCAGCATTGAACCGTCGGGAGACCACGCGAGATCGTATATTCCTCCGTGATGTCCGGTAAGGTTATGCACAATTTCCCCGGTCCCGGCATTCCATATCAGCATGGAATCATCCTCGGATCCGGTGGCTATCAGCTCCCCATTCGGTGACCAGGCCACTGCTGTGATGCGCCTTTCATGGGCGGTGAAGCTCAAGGTTTCAATGCCGTCGGCGATTCTCCATATTCTCAGGATTCCCCTGTGCTCGGGATATCCCGTTGAGGAGGTGGCAGCGATCTTTCTGCTATCGGGAGACCAGGAGATGTCTCTTATAGTATGATCCTGGTAGAACGTAGCTATTTCTCCTCCATCCTCGGGATCCCATATCTTCAATACCCCGTCCGGATCCGCATAATCCGTGGAAGAACCCGTCCCCATCATGGTCCCATCGGGGGACCACTCCACACAGGTGACGGCTTCCTCGTGCCCGGTGTATACCGTCTTAGCATACCTTGCCCCGTCATTCCCCACCACCGGGACACTTTCGCCGAGAACGTTGGGAGATAAGATGAATGTTGACATGGCAATTAACAGGAACAGTAGGAAACCCCACGAAATAATCATCAAGGTATTCTCGAAAAAGTTTCCGGATTCTTTTGAATTGTTCATCAGCACCAGATTCCTTATTTTTGGTAATTATATGTCGGCTTGCAAAAATGATTTGAAGGTCCCGAAGAAAGTATTATGAAAAATATCTAATAATAAGGATCTTCGTAATCATCGGATTCCGATGCGCCCCACTCGATTCCGTCCTCATCTTTTTTTTGCTCGTATCTTCTGACAGGTTTGCGGTCAGGGAAGGGTTCAAAGGCCCTCTCGACGGGATATTCCTCCCTTTCGGAACCATTTCGTACCGGTGGGATGTATTCTATATCGTAGGATGAAGCTCTTCGGTCCGCCCTCCTCTTTTGGGATCTATCCACTTCCCCTCTTCGGGGTCTATCATCTCCCCCCCTTCGCCTCCTATCCTCCGCTCCACTTTGTCCCAGATTTCCTTCACTGCTCCGTCCCCAGTCACGGTGGGATGGTCCGGTTTCACCACGTCTTCTCTTTGACCTTCCCTCCGATCTTATTCCTGCTGTTGAATGACTTTTTCCCCGTTCAAACTCTCGGTCCCGCATGTTATGAGCTTCCCTCCTCGGGGATGATTTTCTATGTTTCCGCAGGGCGTAATCATCGGCATAGAGGCCCGATGCATCGTCTGAATACTGCCTGCTCTTGGATTTTTCGAAAGAAGTCATTCCATCGTCCTCGGGAAAGAGATCGTTGTATTCTTTATGCTTGGAAGCACTTCGGTCTTCATTGATCCTCGTATAATAGTCATCCCCGCTCTTTTTCCCGGTATTTGCTTTGATCATCTCTTTGATCACATTCCTGCGCCGTATTATTATCGTTATTAGCCATATAATCAGAAGTCCTTCAATGATTCCTCCTCCGATAAAGATATAGATCATTATAGGCTCGAGGATATAAACGTTGATCTTCTTGAAATCTACTCTTGTTTCTGGTAGGCCTGGATCATTCCGATCCACGGGTTCAACCATGAGAAAGTAATTTCCCGCTTCAAGTTCTCCTTCATAGGAAAAAGTTCTTGTTTCATTGTCTTCGTTCCTTGCTATGAATTTATTTTCATAATCCGACTCGTTGGATTCCCAGGTCAAATAGAATGTTGCATTCGCCGGGCCCAGTATCTCAATCTCGATCTCCACCGGACATTGATAGAACGGGACGCTGAACGACCGGATCACTCCCCCTTCATTGAGTTTCCTCCTTTCGCTATCCGGCATTAGATACAATGACAATAGGTATATAATCCCCGTAAATATTATTATGATTACCATCCAGATTATGCATGACTTCATTCCCTTTCTAAGCATTTCCTGCTTGTGGAGGTAATCTCCTTTCATATTGACATAACCACCCGGATATTTCCATAAGATCAATGGTCGAGATAATGGACACGGTAATTTGAAATAATCCGATTTCGCTTCTTCTGTTTAAGCTATTGAAGTTTATTAATATTTTTGAATTATTTTCAATACAACCTGAAGAAATAAAGGCCATTCAATCGGTCCCAAAGGTTGGCAAATGAAATCATTATTGAATGTTTATATACAATAATAGCGATGATATACATGTAAAGACACACCAGTTGGCGTGTCAAACTTTCAAGCCGAGCCCGTAGGCGACATGGAAATTTTTGTTTCTATTAGCCCCGACATTGCATCGCGGATGCAATTAGGGCTAAGTGAAACGTTGTTTCACTGTCGCCTAATAGAATCTCTGATTCTATGTCGGGATTCGACTTTTCAAGACTCGTCAAATTGGCGAATGGAATTCAATTATTATAATAGAAAAATCCCAATAAACGGAATGGTGAAAAAATGATGCTTAAACGCTCGTTAATATTGATAGTAGGAATAATAATGCTCATCTCGTCATTTGGCGCGATTACAGCCAGTGATACAGGTGACTCAGACGAAACCCCAGATGCGAGAAGTGAACGTGGAACCACCCAACGCGTGGTTCTTTTAGAGGATTTTACCAATACCGGATGTGGTCCCTGCGCGGGGGCGAATCCCAGTTTCGATAGAATCGCGGATGAGTATGGAGAAGAAAAGGTCTCCCTGGTCCGTTATCACGTAAGTTGGCCCTCAGCAAATGATCCTTTCTACACTGCGAATTCAGCCGAGAACGACGCAAGAAGAAGTTACTATGGGGTAAATTCGGTCCCTTGTGTATATTGTGATGGCGAAAAGGTCAATTTTCAATCAAGTTACTATACTGATCTGAAAACCGAAGTGGACGCCAGGTTAGCCATTCCCAGCAAATTGAAGATCGACGTTACCGGGTCCCTGGGAAGCGGTACGGGGTCAATAGACGTGCATATCGAAGCCCTGGATACCATCTCCGCTTCAAACCTAAAGGCCCGGATATTGATCCTTGAGAGCAATGTATCATATAATGCTCCTAACGGAGAAACAAATCATCGATTTGCAGTCCGGGACATGGTGGATAATGCCAACGGTGCTGCCGTCTCTCTTTCAAATCAGGGCGATACTGCAGATATCTCGAAGAACTTCAATATTGGGCAGAGCTGGAAGGAAGAAGAAATAACCGCAGTGGTTTTTGTGCAATCCGATACCACAAAGGAGGTCCTGCAATCTAGGGTCTATTTCTTTGGGTTGAATGCCATGCCTGCGATCACCATTGACAATCCCACGGGAGGCGAAGTGGTGGCTGGTGATCTCCCGATTCAGTGGAGCGCAACTGATGCCGACGTAGATGATATTCTCAAGGTCTCTCTTGAGTATGGACGGAGCGGTGGATGGACGCCAATAGCATCCGATCTCGACAACACCGGCAGTTATGTATGGGACACCACGCCCATGGTGGATGCGGTTGGATATACTCTTAGAGCGACAGTTGAAGATAGTGGGGGTAAGAAGGGAACCTTCACAATGATCAACTCCTTTGAGATAGATAACGACCTGCCTCCGGAAGTAACTTTGACCAGTCCAGCAGGCGACGAGATATGGAATGAGAACCAGACCATTACCTGGACCGCAACGGACGACCGTGATGACGATGGAGACCTGACGATAAAACTCGAATATACCAGGAACGATGTGGATTTTTCCATTATCTATTCCAATCTGGAAAATACGGGAAATTTCCTTTGGGATACAACCCGGATGGTTGACGATGATTCCTACAAGGTACGGATAACCGCCAGGGATTCCATGGGGCAGGAAAGTACCGATATATCTCCGAAGACCTTCGAACTTTCTAACGGGATTTACGAGGATACGGATGAGGATGGCATGCCTGACTGGTGGGAAGATGAACATAATCTGGATATGACGTCTGAGAACGATCGAAGCATGGATCCCGATGATGATGGTCTCAAGAACTTCGAGGAATACCAGCACGGAACAGACCCTAAGAACGCCGATAGTGACGGTGATGGTATGGATGATGGGTGGGAGGTGGAGATGGGCCTGGATCCCATGTCGGATACGGATGCAGGGTTGGACGATGACGACGATGGCCTGACCAATGTCCAAGAGTTCTTGCAGGGAACGTTTCCAGATACCGCTGATAGCGACCATGACGGAATGCCTGACGGCTGGGAGGTGGAACATAATCTGGCTCCCATGGATTTCGAGGACGAGAAACAGGACCCGGATGTGGACGGACTAAGCAACCTGGATGAATATGCGGTGGACACGGACCCGCATGATCGTGATACTGACAGCGACGGTCTTCCTGATGGTTGGGAAATTGAGTTTGGGCTAAATCCTAAAGATGATGTGGATGGTACCAGCGATGAGGATGATGATGGTCTTAACAACATGGAAGAGTTTGATGAGGGAACCGATCCTACGAACCCCGATGTCGATGAGGATGGGATCCCTGACGGATGGGAAGTCGATTTTAATCTGGATCCACTTTACTACTATGACGGCAGCATGGATAACGATTCAGACAAGCTGACGAATCTTGATGAATATCTGTGGAATACAGATCCCTTTAACAAGGATACTGACGGGGATGCGATCGAAGATTGGTGGGAAGTGAAGTACGCCCTCGACCCAACAGTGGCCGCCGATGCGGGAGAGGATCCGGATGGGGACAATGTCACAAACCTTGAAGAATTCAACGAGGATATCGACCCGGCTAAGAAAGATACAGATGGAGACGGTATGCCTGATGGGTGGGAACTAACGAATGAATTGGATCCGAAATCCAAATTTGATGCAGACGACGATGGGGATGAAGATGGAATGACCAATCTGGAGGAATTCGAAGGAGGATTCAATCCCAATGAGGCCGATAATCCCAATAAACCTGTTGACGAGGATGATGGCGACGATGATAGTAACCCGGTCGGAGGTGGTCAGGGCAATAACCAGGCTTCCAATAGTGATTTCCCATGGGTTGTGGTGATCATAGTGGTGGCAATTCTAGTGCTGGGAGTGGGGGGACTGGTTGTGGTGTTCGTTCTTAGGGGCAAAGATTCGGATGAAGATGATGACATAGGGCGAGTACAACCCGAAGGGAGCGCCTACCAAAATCTGTATGGTTCTCCTGATGATGCACAGACCGAGCCTACTGCTCCGCCTGCGGAGATCGAGTATATTTCCCCACAGGGAGGCGGAGGCGGTCCGGCATGTCCCAAATGCGGCAGGCCCTCGGAATACTATTCTGATTATGATTGTTACTGGTGCGAGCCTTGCCAGGATTATGTTTACGACCAAACGCCTGAGTTGCTTCCGCCGGTGGGATCCATTCCAACAACCAAGCGCAGAGTGGTTAAAAGAGCGGTTCAATAGGTGGGAAACGACAGTTAATACAATCCTCCGGTCATAGAGAGGATGCCCTTCCTGCTCCAAGGGTTTGCCTGGAAATTAGTTGCCATAATAAGGTAACCCTGTTGGCCCTCCCTGGAATTGAGAAAACAGTATCCATGGCGGGCTAAGACGAGGGTTCTTCCATCGGGTACCGGTCAAAGATGTGGTGCAAATAACAGTAATTTATTCTTGCGCCCGTCCATATTATGATTAAGCTAATTTAATATATTAAAAAACACATTAGTGCATCTATATATCTTCGGTCAGAGAAAAGATGTGGAGTGACCCCCTAATCATGGACAATGAGTTAAGCAACATGAACACCATGGGGGTGTCATATGGGAAAGAAACGAAAAAGGTACTCAAAGGAGACCAA
>Ga0187827_10008707_pt1 | contig 10915 bp, 8 predicted proteins | sample ETNtaG_39_FD_167969 | JGI IMG/M metagenome (GOLD analysis project Ga0187827, IMG submission 167969) | Marine microbial and viral communities from oxygen minimum zone, Eastern Pacific Ocean - ETNP2014_SV_150_PacBio MetaG (Illumina Assembly) | ecosystem: Environmental > Aquatic > Marine > Hypoxic... | reverse complement strand
GGCAAGCGTACATCCGGCAGGCCCGCGGCAGCAAGCACGATAAGAATGCCAGCGCCGAGCATCATGACAGGAATCCAGCCCTCGCTTCTGCCGGCCAACCAGGCGCCGCCGCCAGAGGCCCCGGCGATGAAGGTGATTGAACCCCAAAGGCGCACGCGACCATAGTCGAAGCGGCGGATCTGCGACGCCAACAAGGTCATGTTCTCGATCATCGGCAGCAGCGGCGGAAAGACGAAGCCGGTCAACATAGCGCCGAGACACAAGGCCCAGAACGGCCCCGCCGAAGCGTAGAAGGCAAAGGTCGCCAGCGCTGCGCAAGCCAGACCTAACATCACGCGACGCCGCGCGCCGAGACGATCGACTAGACTCGCGAAAAGCGGGCTGCCTAGCACCTTGCTCCAGGTCGAGAGCGCCAACAAAAGACCGATCTCGCCTGCCCCGAGTCCGCGACTCGAAAGCCAGATCGGCCAATAGGGTCCGTAAATTCCGATCATCAGAAAGGCCGCGCCGTAGAACGCAGCCAAGCGCACCGGTACCGGCACCGGCAATCGCCCGACGATCAAGCGTGGGCCGAGCGGTGATCCCCTGGCAGAGCTATCGGGCATGGGTGGCAAGTCTTTCGCTCAAGATCAGGCGGGCCGACATTCTTGCATGATTCCGCTGTGCCTGCCCTCCCCCTCGACTCCTCAGACTGCCTGCGGCATGGTCGGGCCATGAGCAACGGTGCCAGCGGACGGCATGTGTGTCTTGTGGACGGCTCGGGATTTCTATTCCGAGCCTTTCATGCGCTGCCGCCGTTGACACGGGCCGACGGCACGCCAGTCAATGCCGTACTCGGCTTTTGCAACATGCTCTACAAGCTTGTCAGTGAGCTCGACTGTGACGCGGTCGCAGTGTTGTTCGACACCAAGCGCACCACCTTCCGCAACGATATTTATGCCGACTACAAGGCCAACCGGCCGCCGCCGCCGGAGGAGTTAATCCCACAATTCTCCCTGGTTCGCGAGGCGACGCGCGCTTTCGGACTGCACGCCATCGAGCGCGAAGGGTTCGAGGCCGACGACCTGATTGCCACCTACGCTGCACAGGCGGTGGCGGCGGGCGGGCGGGCGACCATCGTCTCCTCGGACAAGGATTTGATGCAGCTAGTCGGCGACGGCGTGGTCATGATGGATCCGGTCCGTATGAGCGAGATCGGGCCCGACCAGGTGGTGGAGAAGTTCGGCGTACCGCCCGAGAAGGTGGTGGAGGTGCAGGCACTGGCCGGCGATTCTACGGACAACGTGCCCGGCGTTCCAGGCGTCGGAGTGAAGACCGCAGCACAACTCATCAACGAATACGGAGATCTCGACGCACTGCTCACGCGCGCCGAAGAGATCATGCAGCCAAAACGGCGTCAGACCTTGATCGACAATGCCGAGTTGGCGAGGGTTAGCCTGCAACTCGTCACCTTAGACCGTGAGGTTCCGGTCGATGAACCGGTTGAGACCTTTGGCCCGATGGCGCTCGACCCGGAGGTGCTAATCCCGTTTCTGGAGGCGCAGAATTTCGACCGTCTGCTGGCGCGGCTGTGCGCCGAGCATGACTGGGAGTCCGATAGCTCTGCCGCTGAGTCGCCAGGCGCCACACCGCAGCCCGCGGCAACGTCGTACGAGCTCGTGACCGATATTGAGGAGCTGGAGCGCTGGGCTAACGCCGCACGCGAGGCGGGCCGCGTCGCCGTCGATACGGAAACCACGGGGCTCGACGCCATGCAGGCCGAGCTGGTCGGCGTCTCGCTGTCCATCGAACCGGGGTGCGCCTGTTATATCCCTCTTGGTCACCGTCCAGCCGATGGCGACCTGATGGGAGAAGTGCCGGAGCAGATTCCACTCGCCGACGCACTCCAGGTGCTCAAGTTGCTGCTCGAAGACCCAGCTGTCATGAAGGTCGGGCAGAACCTCAAATACGACATGCTACTGTTAGCGCAAAAGTCCTACGGCATTGCTATCGCACCTATGGACGATACCATGCTGATATCCTTTGTGCTCGATGCTGGCAGCCACGGTCACGGCATGGATGAGCTGTCGAGGCTACATCTCGACCACGACCCGATCAAAATCAAAACGCTGATCGGCACAGGAAAGTCCCAAATTACTTTTGACAAGGTACCCGTGGCCGACGCCTGCGAGTATGCTGCCGAAGATGCCGACATCACCTTGCGCCTCGATCGTGTGCTGAAACCCCGTTTGGTTGCTGAGAACATGGTGAGCGTGTACGAGACCATGGAGCGGCCACTAGCGCCGGTCCTGGTAGCGATGGAGAGGCGCGGGATTTTGGTCGACCGGACTGAACTTGCGCGCCTGTCGGCAGATTTTGCCGCCCGTATGAGGACCTTGGAGGTGGAAATCCAAGGCCTTGCCGGCCATCCCTTCACCATCGCCTCGCCGAAACAGCTTGGCGAGGTGCTATTTGGCGAGATGGAGCTGCCCGGCGGCAAGAAAACAAAAACCGGTGCGTACGCCACGGGCGCCGACATCCTCGAAGACCTGGCCGCGCAAGGTCACGACCTGCCTGCCCGCGTGCTTGACTGGCGCCAGCTGGCAAAGCTCAAAAGCACCTATGCCGATGCCTTGGTCAAGCAAATCAATCCCGAGACAGGTCGCGTGCACACGTCATATGCCATGGCCGGTGCCGCCACAGGCCGCCTCAGCTCGACCGACCCCAACTTGCAGAACATTCCTGTGCGCAGTGAGGAGGGGCGCAAGATTCGCCGCGCCTTCGTGCCCAAGCTCGGGCATGTGCTGATGAGCGCCGACTATTCCCAGATAGAACTGCGCCTGCTAGCCCATGTCGCAGGCATCGATGCACTGGTCAACGCTTTTCAGGCAGGCGCCGATATCCACGCCATGACCGCTGCACAGGTCTTCGGTGTCGAGCAGGAGGGCATGAATCCGCTCACGCGCCGACGCGCCAAGGCAATCAATTTTGGCATCATATACGGCATCAGCGCTTTCGGGCTGGCGCGCCAGCTCGACATTCCGCAAGGCGAGGCCAAGGCCTATATCGAGACCTATTTCGAGCGCTACCCGGGCATCCGCGACTATATGGAAGACACCAAGGCGTTCGCCCGCGCCAACGGCTACGTCGAGACCATCTTCGGACGCCGCTGCCATGTGCGCAGCATCGGCGAACAAAACCCGGCACGCCGCGGCTTCGCCGAACGCCAGGCGATCAATGCGCCCCTGCAGGGCTCCGCCGCCGATATAGTCAAGCGCGCCATGATCCGCATGCAGCCAGCATTAGATGAAACCGATCTTGCCGCGCAGATGCTGTTGCAAGTGCACGACGAGCTGATCTTCGAGGTACCCGAAGCGGAAGTCGATGAAACCGCCGCCGTGGTCAAGCGCGTCATGGAAGCCGCCCCGCTCCCAGCGCGTGAGCTTGTCGTGCCGCTGACCGTGGACGTCGGTGCCGGGCCCAACTGGGACGAAGCGCATTAGGCAGAAAAGAGGCCGCTGCCCGGGTGGGGAGGTCACCGGCGCGGCCCTTGTCAGGGAGGGAGGTCGAACTCAGTGATAAAAAATATAGTGTTGAATTAGCTTCCCGACCGTGACGTGCATCACACAATCATGTCGAAAGTGGCAAATTCTTCGCCGAGCACGGCCGCTGCATCAACACCGAGCCAACCGTCGATGACCGAGGCATAAACGCGTCGGAAATCTGTCGTGAAGTCGAGGTTGTCGCCTTCGTCGAGCGCGGTCAAGCTCGGCACTGCGCCATAGTGGCCACCTTTAACAGGCTTGCCGGCAAGAAACATGGTGCCCGCCGCGCCATGGTCTGTGCCGAGACTAGTGTTCTCGGGCACGCGGCGGCCGAATTCCGAGAACATCAACACCACCACGTCGTCGGCGCGGCCGATGCGTTCCATGTCAGCGATGAAGCCGTGCACGGCGTCAGCCGCATAGGTCAGCAGGCGTCGGTGCAAATTGCCCTGGTGCACGTGCGTATCAAAAGCGTTGTTGCGGAAGGCGGTGTAGTAGAGCCGCGTCGGCATATCAGCGGCGATCAGGGCCGCGATCTTATTCATGTCCACCGGCACGAGGCCATAGTCGACGGGCGTCTCGTACTTGTCGCAAGCCTCGCGCACCAGCGCCGAGGCGTCGAGGGCGCCGCGGGCGATGTCGAGCAGATAGCGGCGTGACGCATTGTGATCGTCCGGCGCCTCGGCGACATGCTGGAAGATCGGCGTCTCGCTGTTGAAGCCTTGCCGGGCGAACTTGTCTGGATCGTCGAACACCACCGGCACATGGTCGCGGCTTTGTACGGCGAATGACTGGGTGGCATCTATATTGACGATGAAGTTGCTGGCTCCGCCTGGCCGCATGGTATCGGCTAGCCGCCCCATCCAGCCATGCTCGTTGCCGCTATTGGGTGCTGCCGTGTGCCAATAGGCCATGGATGTGAAATGCGAGAAGGACGGATTGGCGTAGCCGCAGCCATGCACGATGGCCATCTTGCCGTTCTTATAGAGGCGCTCGAAACCAGACAGGCCGGGATTAAACCCGAAATGGCTGTCGATCTTGCGCACCTTGTCTTCCGGAATGGCAACGCTCGGTCGCAGGCGATAATAGGCGTCATCCGCGTAAGGCACGACGGTATTAAGGCCATCATTACCGCCCGAAAGCTCAAGCACTACAAGGATACGGTTCGAGGTATCGCCCGCTGCGGCCAAGGCCGCGCGCCCAAGCGGCCCGCCGAACAGGCCGAGGCCGGCACAGGTAAAGCCGGCGCCGAGCAAGGTCCGCCGATCGATACCGACACCTGGGTTAGTCTTCTTCATCATCCGGCTCCCACTCTTACCCGAGCTGATATTCTGGTTGACTCATGATTAGGTGCACGAGCATACGCAAGCCGTCCTCGAGATAGCTCTCAGCACGTACGATATCAGAGGTACCGAGCTCCTGGTCGAGGAAGCTAACAAGCATGTTGCGCTCGGTCGCACCGAGCGGCACGCGTAGCAGGCGCATGAGCATATGATTGACCACTTCGGTGGTCGTTGTCAGCCCAGCCTCGCGCACCATGCGGGCAAGATCGAGCACGGCGGCGGCGCGCGGGATGGGCTTGACCCGCTCAATCGCCATCTGCCAGCCGCGATAGCTGCCAAAGCGGGTATTAAAGTCCTCGCTCCGGTCGGCCATCATGTTGGATTCGGCCATCATGCCGCCCGCATCCGCCACCGGCGGCATGGTCGCCGTGGTGATGTCCGCGCCGGTCACAGTCCGCCGATGCACCTCGCGGATCAGGCCATCCGATGCATAGATATCGTGCGGCACGAAATCGATGTCCGGGAACAGCACACGCCGGGCAAAATTACCGCGCTCGAGCAGCAGGCCCGGCGTGACCCAGCTGCGCCCGCCGGCCCAGCCGGCGACGGTCGGCGGCCAAAACAGTGCCTGGCCGAGCACACCGGTGGACTCGTTAAAGTCCGGGATGCCCGGGAGGGTGTGCAACCCCAGCTTGCGATAGCTCGAGATGACCAGCTCGACCGGACTCTTGATATGGCTGCCGACAGACGTCGCGCTGTAGAAGTCGCGCGACAGAAATATGGCGCGCAGCAGCGGCTTCAGCTCGTAGTCCGCATCGCGCAGGATCGCGGCCAGCCTGGCATTGAGCGCCGGTGATAAGTCTTCGCGCACAAAAAAGCGGTAAAGCCTGGCCGAAATGTACTCGGCTGTGACAGGTTGCTCGAGAATGATACGGACCACCTCAGCGCCGTCGAAATTGCCGCTTTGGCCGAGGAAGGTCTTGGCTCCCGTGTCATGCTGGTGGGCGTTGACCACGAATGTGAGATTATCGAAATACCAGCCCGTGAAGGCTCGTGCCGCCTCACGAATATCGGTCTCGGAATAATTGCCGACGCCCATGCTGAAGATTTCCATGACCTCTCGGGCGAAGTTCTCGTTCGGGGCCCCGGCAACGTTCACCCCGGCGTCGAGGAAGGCGAGCATGGCCGGATCCTGGGCGACCGCAAGCAGCAACTCGCCGAAATTACCCGTGGCTTTCTGGCGCAAGGTCTCATTCTGCAGCAGCATCTTGCGATAGTCGCGGACCTTGCTTTCGATGGTGGCAAAATGCCCGTGCCAGAAGAGCGTCATCTTCTCTTCGAGCGGTCGCTCGGTCGCGAGCATGCGCCCGCCCCACCAATAGGCGACACGGCGGGTCTCTAGCATGCTGGCGCGCAGCCAGTAGAAAAACTTGTTGACCACCGGCTGCAAACGCCGATTCCCCGCAGGCTTCACGCGTACCCCGAGTGCCTCACCGTTGGCACGGCCGAGCGCGGTCGTCGCCGGGCGGCTTGGCGGGAACGGGTCGAGGCCGGGCTCGAAGATACCGGAATGTTCGAAAGCCGGCAGATTACCGTTGGGGACAGACTCGTAGTTCACTAGCCAGCGCACGATCTCGTCCGGCGTCATCGCGGCGAGCGCCTCAATCTCGGCCGGCGTGGCACCAAAACCCGCCCGCTCGATGAGATGCGCCGCACGGTCGTAGTTCCAATCTTCGGCACCGATCGGGCTCAGATCATCCTGCCAGTCATGATGACCAGCTTGCCCCTGAGACGCCATTAGAAATCCAATGACAGCAAGAGCGCCAAGGCGTGACGAAATGGAACCAATATGCATCGCACATATCCTCGCGTCGTCTCTATATGCAACTTCCCCACGAAAGCCGGGGCGAGTATAGCATCGAAGCTCCTATTGGCCGAGCCTATGGGTGGTATTCTCGCGATTGTGAGAGAAGAGGAGGGACGCGTGACTTTCAGCCGCACCGAAGAGCAGGACCAAATCGTCAATACCGTCGCCCGCATATGCAGCGATTTCGATGATGCCTATTGGCTCAGCTGCGAGCGCGAAGCCGCCTTCCCACACGATTTCTGCGCGGCACTAGCAGCGGATGGCTGGCTCGGTATCGCCATGCCTGAAGCCTATGGCGGCAGCGGCCTGGGCGTCACCGAAGCGGCCCTGATGATGGCTACGATCGCCGCCTCGGGCGCTGCGATGTCGGGCTGCTCGGCCGTACACATGAACATCTTCGGCCCCAATCCGATCGTCGTCTTCGGCACTGACGAGCAGAAAGAACGCTTTTTGCCCCCCTTAATTAAAGGCCGCGAGCGCGCCTGCTTCGCGGTCACCGAGCCTGATGCCGGGCTCGACACGACCCGCATCGTCACCCGCGCCAAGCGCGACGGCAACGGCTACCGCATCGACGGCCGCAAGGTCTGGACCTCAACAGCACAGGTAGCCAACAAGGTGCTCATTCTCGCCCGCACCACGCCAATCGAGGAATGCGAAAAGCCCGTCGAGGGCTTGAGCCTGTTCTACACGGATCTCGACCGTGACGCGGTGGACGTGCGTCGCATCGACAAGATGGGTCGACATGCCGTGGATTCGAACGAGCTCCTTATCGACGGCCTCAAGGTACCTGACGAAGATCGCATCGGCGAGGAAGGCATGGGCTTTCGTTATCTTCTCCATAGTCTAAATCCCGAGCGCATTTTGGTGGCGGCCGAGGCAGTCGGCATCGGTCGCTCGGCGCTTTCTCGGGCCGCAAGATACGCCCGCGAGCGCGTTGTCTTCGGCCGTCCTATCGGCCAGAACCAAGCCATCCAGCATCCGCTCGCCGAATGCTGGGCCGAGTTGGAGGCGGCCGATTTGATGACCTTTAAGGCGGCCGAACTCTACGACAGCCGCAAACCTTGCGGCCTCGAGGCCAACGCCGCCAAACTGCTCGCCGCCCGCGCCGGCCATCATGCCTGCGAACGTGCTGTGATGACCCACGGCGGCTATGGCTATGCCGCCGAGTTCCACGTCGAGCGCCTACTGCGTGAGATCTGGATCAGCCGACTCGCCCCCGTCAGCGAACAGCTCGTGCTCTGCTACATCGCCGAACAGGCGCTGGATCTACCGAAGTCATATTAAATCTAGCGCTGAAAACCCATACGATCAAAAAATAATAGTTTCACAGGCAAGCATAGAGCGTGACCATGCCCTCTAGCTATAACCTCGGCAAGTATCTCGAAAAATTTGTGGCTGGCCAGAGTGCCAACGATCTCTACAGTAGCGCCAGCGAAAGCATCCGCGCCGACCTTCGCTTGCCTAACGATCAAGAACGAGAGCACAACGCACGACCGGAGGCCCTGCGCTCTGAAACTCAAGTCGGATTGGGTGATTGGAAAAATTGCCGAACAGGGGATGAGGCGCTTGCGCGCACAAGCATTGGACTGACTGAGGCCGCAAGAAACGATGCGGATATTGCTCTATCTGTGATATCTGACCTTCTCTGGGTACGAAGATAAAATAGCCAGAATTATCCATGTCGTTCACTCGTCGCGAGACACAGGGGAAATCGATTTTGCGGCGAACGGCAGCTGAAGTTGACTTCGGATTTCCGCCACCATCTCGTCCGGTGCCCCATCTATTTCAGCTGTGATGCAATCCATGGGCGGCTCCAGGGTCGCCAATTGGCTAGTGAGCAGGGTTGACGGCATGTAGTGGTTGTGCCGCACCGCGAGGCGGGCGTAAATCAGTGCTTCATCGCCGGTGAGATGGACCAGGGCGACACCCTCACGCTCGCCAATCAGCGCCTCACGATAGACAGCCTTCAGCGCCGAGCAAGCAAGCACAGTGCGTCGGCCCTCGGCCAGCCAGCCGTCCATAGCATCCGCAAGGCGGGCGAGCCAGGGAGCGCGATCGGCACCGGTGAGCGGGGTGCCAGCGCGCATCTTCTCTACACTGTTTGCGTCGTGGTAGGCATCGCCTTCCTCGAAGGCCGCGTTCAGAACTTTGGCAAGGCGCTCGCCGATGGTGGTTTTACCGCAACCCGCGACACCCATGATCACCACCACCGTCGGCTCAGTCATCGCCTGTCCAAGCACTATGAAAATCACCCTCCCTGTCCCGGCGGCGATAACCGTGGGCGCCGAAGCGGTCGCGTTGCGCTTGCACCAAACTGGTCCACAGCGACGGCGCCCGCAGAGCATCATAGGCGGCCAAGGCGGCCGACATGGTGGGCAGGGAAACGCCCTGGCCTACGGCCAGCGTCACCGTTTGCCGCCAACCGCTCTCGGCTGCGGCGATAGCGCGCGCCATAGCGACAGCGAGGAACGACAAGTCTGGCGATGCCTCGTATGCCTCGGCAATGGGCTCGAGCAGACGTGCCCGCAGGATGCAGCCACCGCGCCAGACGCGGACGACCGTCGCGAGCTCGAGCCCCCAGTCGTAGGCCCGCCATGCCACCTGTAGCAAACGGAAGCCTTCGCTGTAGGCCATGATCACCGTTGCCCCCAAGCGCAGCCTGCAAATCGTCGAGCGCTACATCCGCAGCGCCCGCCGCCGAATGATGCGCGGCGGCGCGGACAGAGATGTCGGCCGAAATGCCACGGGCGAAAAAACCTGCCAACAAGACCGGCGTCGCTACGCCGAGCGCCATTGCCGCCTCGCCCGTCCAGCGGCCGGTGTCCTTATGGCCGGCAACATTGTCGACCTTGTCTATCAGGGCACCGTCCGCCAAGGTATCGGGCGTAGCCAAAATATCAGCCGTTATCTCCATGAGATAGGAGCCGAGCAGCCCGTCATTCCAGCGCGCAAAAACAGCCGAAGCCTCCGCCGCCTCAAGACCGGCGAGGTCGCGCAGCATGATCCAGGTCTCGGCGATAGCCTGCATAACAGCATATTCGATACCGTTATGGACTATTTTGACGAAGTGCCCGACACCGCCGGGACCGAAGCGGCAACAGCAGGGCTCGCCACCCACATCCGCTGCGATAGCGCGCAGCACCGGCGCCACAATCTGCCACGCTCTCTCGTCGCCGCCGACCATGATAGCCGGGCCATGCCGCGCGCCCTCTTCACCGCCCGAGATGCCCGCGCCGAGCAACATGATGCCGTCATCCGCCAAGGCCTCGGCGCGGCGCGCCGTATCCATCCAGTGTGTGTTACCGCCGTCGATAATCACATCGCCTGGTTCGAGGTGGGCGCGCAAGGAATCAATCACGTCGTCCACGGGCTGTCCCGCCTTAACCATGAGCAAGATTCGCCGCGGGCGCGCCAAGGCCTTAGCAAGCGCACCCAGTGTGGCAACGTCTTGGTCCGGCACGGCGGCCGCAACTTCCGGGTCACGATCGTAGACGACGGGCCGCAAGCCATGCTCGGCGATGTTGAGCGCCAGATTGCGCCCCATCACACCAAGCCCGACAACGCCAAAATCCGCGGCAGTCAGGCCCAGACCTCCTCGTAAAGCGAGACGATCTCCTCGGCGCTAGGAACACGCGGATTATTGCCGGGCGAGCCAGACGCGAGAGCCTGTTTGGCCATGGTTGGCGTCAGCTCACGATACTTGTCGGCGTCGATGCCGTAGGCTTCGGGACTCGGCACCTCGAGTTCGGCATTGAGCGCCCGCAGCTCCTCTACCAGCATGGCGACGGCGGCCTGATCACCCACCTCGGCATCGGCCACACTCATGGCGCGGGCGCAATCGGCATAGCGGTCGACTGCTTGCGGCGCCGAGAAGGCGGTTACCGCCGGTAGTAGCATGGCATTCGACAGCCCATGCGGCACGTGGAAGTGCGCGCCGATGGGCCGGCTCATGCCATGCACCAGGCAGACACTGGCATTGGAGAAGGCGAGCCCGCCCTGGGTCGCCGCTAGCATCATGGCTTCGCGCGCCGCGGCATCGTCTGGCGTGGCGCATGCGGTGCGGATGCTGCCCGCCACCAGACGCATGCAAGATAGAGCCATGGAATCGGCAAAAGGATTTTGCTTTTTGCTCACATATGCCTCGATGGCGTGGGTCAGCGTGTCGATGCCCGTGTCGGCCGTCAAACGTAACGGCATGGTCATGCTCAGGGTGTAGTCGATCAACGCACAGACGGGCACAT
>Ga0187827_10008703_pt1 | contig 10920 bp, 7 predicted proteins | sample ETNtaG_39_FD_167969 | JGI IMG/M metagenome (GOLD analysis project Ga0187827, IMG submission 167969) | Marine microbial and viral communities from oxygen minimum zone, Eastern Pacific Ocean - ETNP2014_SV_150_PacBio MetaG (Illumina Assembly) | ecosystem: Environmental > Aquatic > Marine > Hypoxic... | reverse complement strand
ATGGCTGCAGCAATGAATGCTCTATCTGGACCGCTACATGGTAGAGCCAACCAATCATGTCTGGAATTCGTCATGCGCATTGGTACTGATGACCCCCTTGAGGTCGAGAAATTCGTACGCAATGAATTGGCAGAAAAGAGACCTGTTTTCGGCTTTGGACACGCCGTTCTTAGAGTCGAAGACCCACGCGCCACCTTCCAATTCGCACTGGGTGAAAGGGTATGCCCGAATGACGTTAATTTTCGCATCATCAGAACTCTGAGGGAAGTTGCACCAAGAGTCTTGGCGGAGAACCCCCGCATCAGCAATCCAAATGCCAATGTCGACATTGCATCAGGAACCCTGCTTCATCATGTAGGTTTTCACAAACCCGACTATTACACCACTTTCTTCGGCTGGGCACGTGTTGTTGGGATAGGGGCCCAGATAATTGATGAAAGGACAGTTGCAAGAAATGGCAAGGGAGTTCCTATCTACCGGCCAAAATACATCGCAGTTGAGCAAGACAGAGATTGAAGTCACTTCCCATATCATCCTGTCTTTCCACAACCCCTGTGTCCTAACACTCTGACTGCTTGCCATGGTGAAGTGGTTGGAGAACAGGCTGAAACAATATCTGCCACAGAACCCTTCCAATACCACTTCTTTCTCCATTTCTCAATCAATTCCGTTCTTTGAGAAACTGACGATTCATGCCAAGGAACTCCATCATCCATCATAGTTGCAGGTCTTGTTCGCCTTGGCATGCCATTTGGTAACTTTGTGAAGGAAGGGTCAGCATTGTCAGTCAAGGGGGACATTCCCGCTTCTAGGAGTAGCGACTCATGGCGGTCCTCTACCTGCCAAACAACTACTGGGTCTCCTGCTCGATAGTTGTTGAATCGCTCTAATCCCTTCCCACTCAGGCCTACTGAACGACCTAACGGAAGATGTCTGGTCCAACCTTCAAGATACTCCATGGCAATCGGTATCAATGGAGCCCCATCTTTACGCTGCCTTTTGATCAGTCGCTTCAATGGGTTTGCGATGAACTTTGGGAAGGTGATGGCTTTCTGTAGCCTGCTGGAACCAAAAGGGGGAACGACCGGACGTAAGGAAACAGCGTTCCATCCACCTCCAAGACTCCGGTTCAACTTGCCAATCGAGTCATGGAATGAATAGAATATCACATTGTTTTTCTCGACTCCTGACTCTTCCAGTTTCTGCATACTGTATTTCATCATCTTTCGCAGATGCTCTCTTCGGGTACCTGGAGACATCCAACCGCCACCTGCTTTTGATGCGGGATGGGGTATCTTCAATTCGAGACATACGAACCGAGATTCCTGTAACCAACATTCCATGAAACCACTATCGGAAAGAAGATTATCAAACGAATCGAAACCAAATTCGCAGACTTGTTCAAGAGTACAATCCTCTACATATTTGGGCAAGCCAACTTTCTTCGCTGCTGGAACGGAAAGTGTGCGGTCATGATGTAGTACCAACTCCCCATCTCTGGTCAGTCTGATATCGAATTCAACACCATCAAATCTCTCTATACCTTCTCGCAGCGAGGCGATGGAATTCTCTTTCGGTTGATTCCAACTCAACGGCTCACCCGTTAGTCCGCAAAGTACCTACTTTTGAACTTCAAGCCGGACAGATGGCGCACCATGATGAAATGAGACAGTTCTTGGAACATGAAAGAGGCCATGATTAACAATACAATGGAGCCAACATCAAGGACTGAATGAGAGTTTGCCTCTTGTCGACTGCTGTTGAAAAATCTTGAATCAAGATAGCATTCTATCAAACAATAGTGCCAATTCAAAGAGTATCAACATCGGTGCTGCCACCAGAAGCATTGACAACGGATCTGGAGGAGACAGCAAGGCACCGAGTACTACTGCCGAAAACCACACATGACGGCGATGAGAACTGATCACAGCACGTTCAACTGCTCCACTCCTGATGAGCACCAATGTGACCAATGGAGTCTGGAAGGCTATCAATCCTGCAAAGCAAAGATTGAGAATGAATCCGATGAATGATGACAACCTCCATGTCGTATCCAATCCTGATGCCGCCGCATCCTTTGCCAGATATTCCAACACCAAAGGTACAATCACCGACAGTGTCCACCATTGAGAGATGATTATCAACAACAATGCAGATGCGAAACTGAGAACGAATGCGGGCCCTGGACTTGGAATTTGCAACCCTGCCTCATCGATTCGTTGCTTGACTGCGGGATGCCTGAGCCCATGAAACAGCACATCGACCAACAACAACATGAATGCAAATGAAAGACCTGCATAAGCGGAAATCCTCAACTTCAGTGCCAGCAATTCAATTGGAGATAGCACGACCACCTCGGTACCCGAAGGAACGAAACCAGAACCATCAACAAGCCACGAAATTAGGGAACCTGCAAATGGAAATGCCATCAAGAAACCAAGAATGAACAACACTAACAAGGCGAGTGCCCGTTTCCGCAGATGTATTCTCAAAGAGGATAATATCTGGCCGCCTGGAGAATCCATCAAGGCGCGTGTAGACTCCTCGAGTAGGGCATCCGCGCGGTCCTCCATGAATGGTGGCGGCATCAAGTTCCACAATAAGCCGCCGCAGACCCAGCATCAATCATCGAGATTCGGAAGAGCTGGTAATCCCGGCAAGGTAGGAAGACTGGGCATTGAGAGGGCTTCTTCTTCAACATCAACATCCAGTTCATCCAAAGAAGGTAATGCTGGCGGCTCTGGAGCCACCTCGATAGGGGCATCCACAATAGCGTCAGGAGACACCCCTGGTTTTGTTCCAGAAGAGAACACTTCCATCCCACCGCTGATTGAACGATTTTCAAACTCTTGAGCAAACTCTGATTCATCGTCGCCAGAATCCGAACCAGATGGCAGTGGAATCTGATTGAATTGACCAGATGTGGATTGTGCGTGGTCTCCTTCAGGCAATGGAATGCCAGAGCCTTCAGCCTCCAATTCAACGATTCCTTCCACTTTCGGTCGCTCGCTGACTATTCTTGCAGCACCTTCACCGAACTCGCCCTTGGACAAGGCTCCAATGGCTCCGCTCACCTCCTCATTACTCTGTGTTGCCATCTCGCCAACAATTCCTGCAACTATTGAGGCAGTGGTTGGGTTGACCGAAGAGCCTTCACTTGCTACAGATATCGAAAGACCCTCTATCTCTTCCCTCATACTGGATTCATTCATCGCATCTGGAACCGACATCTGTGGACGCAAACGATTGCCCCACCATGAGGTGACAAAACCGCTGGCTGAAATGAGCAATAAGGCCCAGTCTTGGCTGCTGTAAACATGTTTACTCCCCCAGATGGGTTGTGAACTGCCACTGCTGAAAATATCAAGAATGAATGGTAAGCCGTAGAATTTCTCTCCTAGATGCCCTGGCCAAGGAGCAAAGTGAATGTTCAGTAGAGTGAACATCAGAAAAGAAGAACCTACCCAAAGGCCGAAAAATGCTGCCCTAGGATGGCGGCGTTCACCCTGCACCATGAAACAACACCAGCAACATCCCTTCATCAAGCCTCGCACTGCAATAATTCGCCGAGGAACTCAATATTGTTCAGCAGAAGAGACCGTATTTGTCATCAGCATGGCTATGGTCATGGGCCCCACACCTCCGGGAACTGGTGAAAGCATAGATGCTTTCTCGGACACCTCTGGATCCACATCTCCCGCCAAGGACCAGCCCCTCTCCTTATTGGAATCAGGAATTCTGTTAACTCCAACATCAATGACCACTGCGCCACTTTTCACCCAATCTGACTTGACCAAACCTGGACTGCCGACTGCAGCGACCAAGATATCTGCATCTCGACATATGGAAGCGATATCCTCGGTCTTGCTGTGCACTATACTGACTGTGGCATCACAACCTCGTGCAGCCAACATCAATGATAGAGGCATGCCCACTACTCTACTGCGGCCGATGACCACCGCTCTCGCTCCTGCCAGTTTTGCCCCAGCCCATTCCAACATCCGAATAATACCTGATGGAGTGCATGGAAGCAATCCATCTGTCCTGCCTTGAACCAATCTTCCCAGATTATGTGGATGGAATCCATCAACATCCTTACTCGGGTCAACCAACTCTGTCAACCCAATCTCATCCATTCCCGATGGTAATGGAGATTGTATCAAAATTCCATGGACATCAATATCAGCATTCAAAGTTTGAACCAGTTTGATAAGTTCTTCTTTGCCAACATCTGAAACCAATGAATACTTGGTTGACTTGATTCCAAGCCGTTCACAGGCAGATTGTTTGGCAGAGACATAGACCTTGCTAGCAGGGTCTTCTCCTACGATAATAACCGCAAGATGTGGCTCCACTCCCTTGGTTTTGAGTGCCATGATCCGCGCCGCAAGTGTAGATTCAACTTCTGCTGCACATGCTCTGCCATCGAGACGCTCTGCTACCATCTCCTTCGCCGAAGAATGCGACCTGAATACGACTATTGACCCTGCCGCAACTCCGGTTCATTCAAAAACGGCCCACACTGCGACGAGATAACGCCTGTGTAGCATAGCTGGTAGTGCGGCGGATTTGTAATCCGCAGGCCGAGGGTTCGAGTCCCTCCGCAGGCTCCTTACGCCTCCTTCGGAGGCGCAACAAACAATCCTTACATTGATATGCTTCAATATTGCCCCAAATCACATAGAGGCTTGACCATGCGTGTTAGACTATTGATTGGAATATTGTTCTTAGCAACAGCATTCTCCCCACTTATAGCAAATGAAATCACTCCAATGTTCGATGAAGCATTCGAATTGGAATACTCAGAAGAACCTTATATTTCGGAGGAACAGTACACCGAATTACCTAATGTCAGGATAGTAGATTCTGCTGGCGGACGAACACCATGCCCAACGATACAATCTGACGCTGGAGTTGCCGGAGATGCTGGAAACACTTCCAACACATCCAGACCTCTAGGACAGAACCCGACAACCAGCAAGACCGGCTGCATGGATGCAATAGATACTTCGGACTGGTATTCATTCTCTTACACCTCAGGCAAAGACATCGATGTCGAACTGGTAGTTCCAGCAAGCATGGATTTCGATCTTTATCTGTGGGATGAGGCTACCCAGTCATTTGAGGATTATTCAGAATACAATGACCCATTGGAGAAAGTGACCAGCATCGGTAGTTCGATATCTGGAGTTGCTGGAACATACTATCTGCGTCTTCATCAATGGTCTGGCGATGGAACTTACACCTTGAGGACATGGACCAATGACTCACCACCAACACCTGATTTGATCGCCACCTCTGTTCTTGCTCCAGCACGTGCCAATGCTAGTGATACAGTGAGTGTGACCTACACGATTGACAATATTGGAGATGCCAACAGTTCTTCTTTCGATGTCGCTTTCATCCTCTCTGAAGATGACGCATATGATTGGACTGACACATTGCTTTCTCATTCAGAGACTCATTCCAACATCGCATCCAACGGCAGTTTGACCCATACCGCCAACGTCACTCTTCCTTCGAATCTGGGTGATGGCTCATATCACTGGATAATCTGGCCCGATGGATACGGAAATGTCACCGAAGGAAATGAATCGAATAATTACATGGCCAGTCCCGACAAGATGACAATTGGGATGGCCTGTGAGGATTTGCACAGCAATGGCCAGGATGATGCTGGTCTGAGCGATGATGCACCTGCCAACTGGTCAAACGTCACAGTGGTCACTGGCGACAATTACACTGGCACCTTGAATGGCTGCATGGACGGAGGTGATGGCAGCGATAACTTACGTTTCGATGTTCCCTATGGATACAACATATTCGCCAGAATGACCACCACTGGAAGTGACAGAAACTATCTTGATCTCCATTCATTCAATGGCTCATACGTGGATTGGGATGTGTCATTCAACACCACCGTAAAGGAGATCACTTCCGAAGGCTCGACTGATTACGATGCCACTGGTGGAATTTTCTATCTCAACATCTCCCATTCGGAAGGTGTAGGAAACTATACTCTAGACGTTTGGACCAATTACAGCGTACCGAAGACCAATCTGTATTTTGAAGAAGTAAGTGGGCCGCTCAGTGCCAACCCCGGAGATACGATGACTATCTCTGGGATTCTTGGCAACAATGGTAACCTCGACCTCAGCAACAGCACGAAAGTCTCAGCATGGCTCTCAGTCAGCGATGACTGGTCTGAACATGACCACGAGATTGGCAACACAACCATCTCGAGTCTAGGCATAAATCAAACTCAGAGCGTTCAGGTTAGTGGAGCCATTCCTACCGATATCATCGAGGGAAATTATTCCCTCATCATGTTGGTCGATGAAGATGAGATGCTGGATGAGAAGAACGAGGATGATAACGAAGATATGGCGGAGGACCTCATCACCATTGGGACCTACCCCACTTCATGCCCAACCTCACAGAATGATGCCCTGTCAGGCGGAGATGCTGGAAATGACATCAACAACGCCTACGATCTGGGAACTGACCCCTCTGTGGAGGTCATCGGTTGTACTGACAGTGCATCTGATACCAATGACTACTACAAGGTCACAATGAGTTCTGGCATGGATGTTGAAGCAATCTTGATCACTGCACCGGGTGCAGATTTCGATATCTATCTCAAGAACTCCATGGGCCAGAATATCGATTATGGCCTGAATGTAAATAGTAATGATGAATTCGTTGAGACCATCGACGGTGCTGGAGGAACCTTTTACCTCCAAGTGAATGCCTTTTCCGACGCTGGTGAATATCGCTTGATCATCAATGATGCTAACGATATCATCACCCCCGCCTTCACTTGTGGAGACCAGATGGATCTTGGGATGACTGGAGATGCTAGCGATGCCAGTACCAATCCTACTGAACTTGGAGACAATCCAATGCAATTAGGAATGGGCTGTATGGACTCGGATGATGTTGCAGATGCCTATGGATTCAGTTTGACAGAGCGACAGAACGTGGAGATTACTTTCACTCAAGGTTCCGATACCAATTTCATGATTTCTCTGTATGAGGGTAGCAACTTCATCGATAGTTGGGACAATACCACATCTGAAGTCAACTGGGGAACCATGGATACAGAAAGAGAAGGAACCGATTCGGATTATCGAGTGGTAATCGGTGCCAATGGCCACGAGGGTTTCTACAACCTCAGTGTGACCACCACTGCTGCTGCACTACCAGATTTTGTTGCAGTTGCAGTCTCATGCCCAATCGACATCATCAGTGGGGATGAAGCATCCATTGGATGGGAAGTCTCGAACATTGACGGGGTTCACGATGAACCAGTGGATATCTCAGTGGACCTGATTGACTCGATGGGAGACAGTGTGCTGAATCTGTATTCGGGTACTGTTAATTTCACCGCAATGAATGCAAACATGGAATCTGGAAGCGGTGTCTTAGAGATACCTGAAGATACAGTTTCTGACATCTACACCTGCCAACTGGAGATTGACCCAGATATGATTATCGAAGAGGATAATGAGAGTAACAACCTCATCGTCGGCCAATCCTTCAACATCACAAACTACTGGGACCTTTGGGCCAATGATATCGACCAAGACGGATTCAATACCACTGACACTGGAGACGGAATCATCGACGCTTGTCCAGAGACCTACGGCGAATCAACTGGAGATGTCTTTGGATGCCCAGATATTGATGGCGACGGATGGTCCAACACCAACGATGTCTTGCCACTTGATGAGAGTCAATGGAGTGATTCGGATGGAGATGGATATCCAGACAACCCCAACGGTACAGATGGAGACCAGTGTCCAACAGTGGCCGGTGTACAGAACGGTGAAGGAGGACAAGGATGTCCAATTGCAGCCCCTACTGATCTCGATGGGGATGGGGTCTTCGACGAAGATGACCAATGTCCTGGAACACCTGCATTGGATGTTGTGGATGAGAATGGCTGTACTGTCGTAGATGGTGGTGGAAACACCAATGGAACCACCGATGGTGGAAACGACCCAGGAGATGGTGGAACAGACCCCGGCGATGGTGGAACAGACCCCGGCGATGGTGGAACAGACTCGGGCGACGGAACAGACGCAGAACAATCAGCAGATGAGAATGTCCTCGGGCTGAGCGGTGATGAGACGATGGAGTATGGAATGCTTGCCGGCGCAGCTCTTGTTATCATTCTACTACTTGTTCTGATTCTACGTGGAAGGGGTAAAGATGATGAATTGGCAATCAATCAAGCATTCAATGCAGGACTCATGGGTGGTGCGATGGACCCGTATAGTGGCATGGCACAATCCGCCCGCTCTCCAGAAGCAATGGCCTATGAACAACAATTGATCGCCTCAGGTTATGATGCTGCGACAGCACGAGCCTATGCTGATCATTACTTCAATCAATAATCGAGAAAACAGCCTTCTAGCCTTGCTTTGAGCGAGCCATTGAAGTGCTGAAGGGACATGGGGTCGACATGCCGAGTGTTAGCGTAGACGAATCTCTGCATCTGGAGTACTTCGACTCTTCTTCATTACTGAATCCATCAGCAGTGAAAAAGGGCGGCAAAGACCCGATTTTCTCGTGGTACAGACGATACTTGACTGCCAAAGAAGAAGGGAAAGATGCCATCAATGGAACTCTGGGTTCCTTGCTACTGGATAATGGAGATTTGGCTCTCAATCAAGTGGTGATGGATTCTCTCAGAAAGCAGAAAGGATACGATATGGCTGGCTACGCCCCACTACGAGGAATACCCGCGTTCAGAGAGTTGACTATCGATTTGGCACTGGGACCATTTCGAGATGAAATCAATACCGAGGTGATGTCTATGGCGACACCGGGAGGTTGTGGTGCCCTGTACGCTTCTGCTCGGAATTTCGCAGACCCAGGGAGTAAAGTTCTACTCAGAGACCTGCATTGGGGACCATACCAGACTATTCTAGCAGAGAATAGCCTCAATTCACACACCTATCCCTTGTGGGGTTCGGGAATGGAATTGGCCGTCGCTCTAGAAGAATTGGTTTCAACACAATCACGAGTACTGAGTTGGCTGAATGACCCTGCTCACAACCCAACTGGATTGACATTGACGAGAGAAGAGAGAGCACAAACCCTAGACTGTTTCATCAAATCTGCACAGGCCAATCCAAGTATTGGACACACATTACTGATTGATGCAGCATATCACCTCTATGCCTCTGAACCATTTGCTTGGGCACAAACCTTGTCAGAAGCCGAACAATTACCGCACAACCTCCTCATTCTGTTTGCAATATCCTGTTCAAAATCTCACACGATTTATGGTCTGCGCACAGGAGCATTGGTCTGCCTCCATCCGTCTATCGAATTCCTCAACAGAATTGAAGGCGTGCTGCTTCACACTGGTCGAGGAACCTGGAGTGCTCCACCACGATTACCTCAGATTGCGTTGGCAGAGATCCATGAACAGATGAACGATGAATGGGAAGACCAGAAGGATACCCTCAAAGCACTCTTGAACAGAAGACGGACTGCCTTTAATTCCGCTCTTGAAGAAGTAGGTGTTCGCCCACTACCAAACCATGATGGTTATTTTGCGTTCATTGAATGTGAAGACCCAGTGGCAGTGTGTGAATCATGTGCTGAAGAATATGTGTTTCTTGTTCCGCTTTCTGGAGGCATCAGGGTTGGAATATGTGCTATTCCAGTATTCGAAATGAAACGTGTTGCTTCGGCATTGGCCACTGCACTCGGTGAATAATCATGAGCCATATCAAATCCAACCTGTTGTTGTCATCAATCATCTGCCTCACCATTGGGGCGATGTTGATTGTCTCCAAGGAGACCCTTGCCATTAGTATCGGTGCTCCAATCTCGGTTTGTGGCATTATCATGTTCATCTGGGGGATGTCTCTCGACTCGAAAGAGGCAGGCTGGTCATCAGAGAAGATTGCGGATTGGAAACCCTCCTCAGAAGAGATGGTTGAAGCCGGACGAGTCATGTACAGAGTGGATACAACTCTCGATGAACCTATCAGTTCCACAATTTTATGTGGCTCATGTGGAGAAGTCACTCTTATCGATGGCTCCAAACCCCCTACCTTCTCCTGTCCGGTCTGTGAAGTGGAATTATGGGAAGAAGAGGAGTAGTTCTCTTGTAGGCGTAGCCTTTCACCGAGTTGCTGCGCACGTGATCTAGCGGTTATGATGTATGGTTCCCAACCATGCCACCCGGGTTCAAATCTCGGCGTGCGCACTCTGGACAATACAGATCGACCCTGTACGCACGCCTCACCGAATCTTCCCACTGAGTGATTTCTCGCTTCCCGGCTGCGCCGGTCCAGCGTTCAGGTTCCGGTGTGCGCACTCTGGACAATACAGATCGACCCTGTACGCACGCCTTACCGAATCTTCCCACTGAGTGATTTCTCGCTTCCCGGCTGCGCCGGTCCAGCGTTCAGGTTCCGACGTGTGCACCATGGTTCAGAATCATGAATAAATCCTGAACAAGTGAAGTAAGGCTGAAGGACTCATCACAGGTCGACCAATGCATGAGCGGGCATCCCCTCTCCAATCCTGAACGCCGCCTTCTGGCAGCGATGCAGGGTGCTGATGCTGCTCATCAATGGAATATCGAGGCAATTCTTGAGGCATGTGGATGGAATGATCAGGCTAGAGCTGCAGGAGCCGCACTCGGTCTGGTTGAGGCAGGAATGGCTGAAGTAGATGAGACTGTACAGAAGAACTGGGTTCTAGGAGCAGAGGGCAAAATTGCTCTCGAAAAAGGATTGTTAGAATCACGCCTTTGGGATTGGTTGCTCAAACAACCTGAAGATGGAAGGGGAATGGGTGACCTCCAGACCGCTGGAATCGTTGAAAAACATGAGACTGGAATTGGAATCGGACTACTCAAAGGATTAGGTATCAGAATAGAGAAAGGAAGTCTGA
>Ga0187827_10008701_pt1 | contig 10920 bp, 2 predicted proteins | sample ETNtaG_39_FD_167969 | JGI IMG/M metagenome (GOLD analysis project Ga0187827, IMG submission 167969) | Marine microbial and viral communities from oxygen minimum zone, Eastern Pacific Ocean - ETNP2014_SV_150_PacBio MetaG (Illumina Assembly) | ecosystem: Environmental > Aquatic > Marine > Hypoxic... | reverse complement strand
TACCAAGGAAGGTGGGTTTAATTAGTACCTTTAAACCAGCCCGTCACTGTCAACAACAGGGCAAATATAAACACTGGTATTATAACGACACCTAGTAATAGTATATCACGTAGTCTGGTTTTCATTCAGCCATAATTTCCTTTATTTTATATTTCATTCTTTTAAGAACAGCCCGTTTTTTAGCTGGTTTTCCACGATAACTAGGACTGCGCAGTTCCTTATATGCTGATGCCCGTATTCTCTTTATTCTTGCCTGCTTTATAGTAACAACCTGCCTTCTACTTCCTGTCACCGTATTAACACCAAAGTATCTACCAAACTGTTCCCATCCCTTTACCCTTCCCCATGTATCCTTTGCCTCTTTACCTTTTATTTTACTCGCAAGAACCCTAGCAGAAAGAGGGATTGCACCATATTTATCAGCCCCAGGTAATGTGAAGTTTTCAAACATACCAGGAGTTACTATATTGTGCATATATGATATTATTTTATGCCACTTTCGTGGTGTTGAGTCTGTAATATTCCATAGAGGTTTATGTGTGAATGGATCAATCGCTGGCTGTCCCTTTGCAACCGATGACAGTGCTGTATAACTTGTAAGGAAAGGATTACCCACTCCAAGTTTTTGATACGCCATAGTAAGCTCACCCTCTGACAGGTCAGATACCGCATTATACCAGGTTCCCCACGGCATAAAGTATGAGCCGTCAAAGAACATAACTTCTCCTTGTGCGTTTCTAAATGGCAACGGCATAAAGGTTTTTTCATTCTTTACAAAATGAGCCAGATTTTTAACCGTTCTTTCCCATTCATCATCGTCCATTCCTATAAAGAATTGGGCCGCTTCACGGGCAAGACTCCAACTACCAGCACCCACTCCCATTAACAGTGCCCATTTTCCCATCACCCATGGTCTTTTTATTATTGATTCCGCAATAAGTGAAGTTGCTTTATATTGATAAGTTATAAATGGCACAAGGAATTTTCTAAACTGCTTAATACTTCTTGATGTTAAACTGTAATCCATTCCCCATTTCTGGGCTTCTTCCATTGCCAGCTCTGGATGCACATATTTGTTTGTTCCCATCCCACTCCACTTACCCAATTCACCAGATGTTCTTAACTGTCGGTATATTGAATACTTAGCCATTATATCTATTGACCCGTAATATTTAGACAGTTTACTAAGGGAAGTCATAAACTTAAACCAATTACCCCCTTTATAAAAGTGCCTGTATTCTGCAACCATCCCTTCTATTTCTTCTTTAGGCATATTAGCCTGATCCCCTGCATGGTTTAAAAACTCAAGGAACACATCAATAGTTTCCCTTGTTCCATCTGCTTTCAGTGCTGATACCATATCATACCCATATTCTCCATCGGGGTTTTTGCGTAACATTCCAGCTATAGCCTTTCTAAAGTCATCCATTACAACACCAAGTGGCCTCCCTCTCAGATTGTTTTGAAGTACATTAGATATTACATTTCTAAATGCCGTAGGAAAATTAAGAGTAGCCTTGCCTATCTTAAACAGCACGATAGACTGTGTAACCCCCCTTAATGCCGCTCCATATCCCGCACCAGAATGAAGTTCTGCCTGTGATGTTATAGGCATAATGTCGTCATATACGGGCTTTGCCACATACTGTCCTTCGAGTTCACCATACCTTTCACCTGTGAACTTTCTGTAATCAGCCTGTAGGTTTTTATCTCCTGCTTTTTTAAGGACACCAGCAACAGGTTTATATGCTTTTTTCATGGATTCTAAAAGTGTTTCTGTTGCAGACATATTATCCCCTCTAGCCTTACCATCATTTAACATATCAGTTAAAACCACTATAGCTTCTGCCATCTCCATAATTTTCCAGTCTCTTTCCACACCCTTTTCACCAACAACTCTTGTTAACATAACTTCAGGCTTTTTAGTAATGTAATGTCTTTCCCACCACTCCCTGAAACCTGAAGGAACCTCCTGTGTAATAACCCATTCCTTTTCATTCTCTTTCCACTTAACGCCTGCTACACCTTCGAAATTAAGTACTAACTCTGGGCTCCTCTTAAGGCCCTTATAATAATCCAAGTTAGCTATATAACGTAATGTATCTGCCATCGCTGTGCTGATTGGAGCAGCCCAGTCGTTAACAAATCCATATGCATCTTGCAAATTACTATCTAATATTTTTCTTTCCCCCAGCCAGTTCTCTACGGTTCCTGTATCGACAGTTAAATCCTCACCTGGTATATCATCCCTGTTTGACAAGAGAAAGTCTTTTTTATACATATAATGTATATATTTACCATGATATTTCCAGTATGTATCAGCCGATATAACGCCTCTCTCAAAAAGCATGTAGCCCAGCTTTGTTTGTGCCGCTTTAATCTGGAACGCAAGCTTCTTTATCTCATCAGGCATTCGCACTGCGGGGGACTTAAGTGCGTTATAGTCTGCCATAACACGGAGCTCTTTAAGTTTTTTCATTTTTACGTCCAACCTATCCAACACATCCTTTTTACTTACAGCTTCATGGTTTACTTTTTCTCTTTTCCAGTTAATACCTATCTCGGCATCATACACTTCATTATCAGCTTTTGGGCCAGTCTTAGGCCCTTTACCTGTCATTATTCCAAGCTTCTCTATTCTTTCATTAGTCTCTTTTATTTGAATTTTTCTTTTATTTATGTTTTCCGTTATTGCGGCCCTTCGTGTTACATTTGTAGTTGACTCATGTTTTTCCTTAAGACGAGAAAGCCCTTTTTCAAACGCCTCTCTTAAATTATACAGCTTTATTATACCCTTTCTCCAACCAAGTTCTGCTGCTATATTAGCGTCTACCTCTTGTATTTCTTGTGTATCAAAAAGCGGTGAGCCAGTTTTACTACGCAAGAAGTCCATTATCTCTTCCTTTATGCCTCCCTGTCCTTCCCAGTTACTCATCTCCTTTGGTCCACCCTTGCCATATATTCTATCAAACTTCTTTATTTCACGCATAATTCTATTAATCAACCTGTTAGATTCACTTATCCCACCCCTCATTTTTAGTCTTGCCAGCATAGCGTATTCATAATCACCCAACGATGATAGTGATTGCCAAAACTCCAGAAACACCCGAAGCGGCTTCCATTTTATCTTTGAAGCAAGGCTACTATTTCTTAATCCCTGGTTTATAAAAAGGTCATATGTTTCATTATGATTTCTTTGTGTTGATACTACCTGCTTTACAATCTTATTAATATCAAGGCCTTCTGGTATTGTTGAAAGCTTTGCTCTAATGTCTTTCTCTTTTATAATTTTGGTATGGTGTGCTATAACCTGCGCACCAGTTTGTCCGTCCTGCTCTATCTCCTTATTATATGCTTCATCGGCCAATAACAAAGAGGAATCAACATAACTAGCATCCCCAATAACTTCCTCCTTAACTTCCTTCTTAGTAACTTCCTCCTTAACTTTCTTCTTAGTAACTTTCTTCTTAGCTTTCTTCTTAGTTTTCTTCTTAACACTATACCTTGTCTCATCAAGGTAAGGATTTTTAAGTTCCCCTCCTTCACCAATAGGGTCGGTCATCTCTTTATCTAAATCATAAAGGTCTTCAATTACATTCTTTCTTTCTTGTACAAATCCAGTCGCCCTCTTTGTCATCTTTCTGGCTACTCTGGTCCACGGGACCTTACCCTTTACTAACATATTAAATAACCAGTCTGCCAGTGCTTTAGCTGCACGTTCCTCTGATGCAGGATCACCCAATAACACACCATCGGTTACTCCCTCGATTTCCCCGCCTTGCTGGATGATCGTATGAGCGATTTCTTCGAAAGCGGTTTTAAGAGTAGCACCGTGCCCAAGGGTGAGAACCGCTTGTCCGTCAGCCATAACTTCGTGCTTCCCCGCAACGTTGAAGTCTTCTCCGTTCCTGATTGCTTCATCTATTTCTCCTTCCTTAAATATTCCCTGATCCACTAATGTCTGTCTCATTATATTATTTATTTCAGCATTACTGGCACCAGGATTTCTGTTCATTAAATCCTGCCTAAGAGATAGAGGGGCATCTATAAAATCAATAGATTCTATTCTGGCACCCATACTTGTTGCAAGCATTATAAGTCTATCCCTAACCTTATTGAATGATTCTGGTGTAAATGCCTGTCGCTCTCTTAATATATTTAAATACTCACTATGACTTAAGCCTATCTCTGCTGCAAACTCTGTATACCTACGCATCTGACCTATTTTAGGTTGTCCTATGCCAGGAATTTTCTTCTGCGCCATTCTCTTGGCATTCTCACCAACTGCCTGCACTGGTTTATATATTATCAGGCTGTATCTTTCCTTAGATCCGTATCCTTTGTTTAATCTTTTTGCTAAGTTTTGAAATTCCGCATCACTCAGTCCAAGTTCATCTGTTGTGTATTTTTTAATAGCGTCATGATCTAATTCCACAAACTTCCCCAGCCTTCCATGAATAGGATCTTCCTTACTGGTAAACGGCAATCTCACCCTAAAGGATTCATTATCTAGTCTTATTTGGTTTTCTACCTCCAGCACCTTTTTCTTAGACCTATCACTCATTGCTGGTACTATACTGTAGTTTACATTTTTTGCTACCACTCCTACATTTCTTCTTGCTTTATTAATTTTTGTGAACACATCATCAATATTAAGGCCACGTCCATGTACTTGCCCCTTATATGTGGCTACCAACTGTTTAAGCTTTTTAACAGCGGCAGTAATTTCATCCCTATTCTTTTTAGTCCCCCACTCTGCTAATATATTATTATTAATAATAGTTACCAAATCTCTGGCCCTTGCCTTTGCCTTCACCAAATTAGGAGGTATCACCGTAGCGTCTTGTTCCTCTAAAGGTATTAATTCCATTTCAAGGCTACTAACTATAGCATTCATATCACGTTCCAGTTTATCCAAATATTTTATTTCCCTTTCTTCCTCTTTGGTAAGTTCTATTTCTTCTTTTTGGCCTTCTGGTTTTTTATAGGGAATGAAGGACCTGCCTGTATCCGTAGTTGTTTCTATCTTTCCATCAAAAGAATTTTGTAAATTTGTCATTGCAATAATTTCAGGGAAAGCTTTACCTTTTATATTTTCAAAGAACTTAAGAGAAATAGACTTGCCTTCCTCCACTTGATATACCATCCAGGCACCTTTTTTGTTTTTATAAAGGGCATAGCTGCTAACACCTGCAGGAAATACCGCCAATATACTATCGTTTTCGTCACTGTTTCTTATCACAACTGAATCTATCACACCAGGCATTTCCCTGTTATATGAATCGCTAAGAGGGGTTGCTATCTTCTTTAGGGCTTTTACAAGAGTATAATTAATTTTTACCCAATTCGCCAGGCTTTCCCTCGCTTTCGTCATATTCCTGAAATAATTCACAACCAAATTCCTATGTCCCACCACCGCTTCTATTCTGCTTACACTATCTGCTTCATTACTACCGACTTTCAATTTATTAACTGCGTTCCATATGTAAAAATGCCGCAGCACACTTTTCCCGTAACTACTCATTAATTCGTGGTAATACTCCTCTTCCCTGCCCTTGTATTCTAAAGGAACAGTCGGGTATTCTTTTTGTAGGGCCAGAAAAATCACCTCATTAACTATTTGCGTAAAAGATTCTGGGGTAACGGAGTGATAGTTTTTTTCCCTTATGTTATTTAAATCAACCATATTACCTTCTACTTTACCTGCCTTTGTATCATCCTTAATTTCTACAACCTTACCATCGTTATTAAAATACAGGTTAATAAGAGATGGAAGGCCTTTTGCTTTACCACTTTCTTGCATAGCAAGATTTAAACCTTCAAATGATTCAGGAGACAGGTCCTTATATTCTAATAAAGCATTCATATATTCAGTAGCTTCACTTATGTCATTATTTGTTAAAACATCAGCAATAGTCCTTGGTTTATTCTTAGCAAAAAATAAAAGAATGTTCCCCTTTTTATTCTTAGGCTTGGAAATATTTCCTAACCCATCCCACTCCATACGACTCTGTTCATATTCCCTTGGTCCCGCAATTCTTCCTATGGTGAACATAAACCTATTTCTTCGTGCTTTAACACGTTCCAAGAGTAATTCTTTTCTAATTTTCAGGCTCTTCTTCTTTGCTTTAGCATCTTTATATGCCTTTTCTGCTTCATATACTTTGGTATTAAGGATGTTTTTTGCATGTTCCATGACGTTTTCATCCATAGTCATATCCTTATTACTTTCTGCAGTAATATTTGAAACACCCTTATTATGTGTCTTTAATATCACTTTAATTTGATCCCCACCCACGCCAAACATTTTATACATATTGGCCCCTTTGAGTGCAGATGATGATGTCTCAACGTAACCACGGGTTCTTTTGTTAACTGATCCTTTTGTCTTACCAAATGGAAGACCTTTGCCATCACCTACATAATCCTTTATAAAACTTGTCATAAAAGCCAATGCCTCTACATGCTTATCATCCCTAATCTTTTCACCTATTTTTCCATTCTCAAATATTTCTCCAATTTGTTCTTGATTATTTTCCGCATAGTTATGAAAAACACGGTATACATTATAGTATCTGCTTTTAGTGTTTTTATTAATCACTTGGTTTATTAAGTTATTTGCATTCTTTATGGCTAAATCTGAAAAGAAAGGAAAAGCTTCTTTGGTTACACGGTTGTATTTGTCAATAGGCGCTGGCCTTATTAGTGGATCTCTGCTTTTTCTATTTGTATTCGTCTGAAACCTTCTCACCATCTGTCTTCTTTGAGCTGAATTTAATCTTTTATTAACAGCATGTTGAGTCCAGTCACTATTATATACCTGTGCTACCTGTAACCAGTCTTCCCAGTTATCTATCTCACCATCCCTCTCCAGGTTCCAGAGAATGGTTGATAAGGAGTATCCCCTATCACTACGTATACTAAGTATTTCACGTATAAAATTAGGTACATCCTTCCCCGCATCTATATCTATTAAGTTTTGTTTGAGATCTTCTATTGTTATATCTGTTTTCTCGTCTGTTTCACGTCCCAGTTTTACATGAAGGGTGCCATCAAGGTTCTTGACCATAATACTGCCTTTGGCATCTGGCCCAAGCTTGGCTATTATCTTCTCTATTTGGGTCACGGTAAGAGGCTTCGTCTTGCTTAATTTTTCACCCTCTAATGCCTCGCCTAGTAATCTTTTAAGTTGTTGCGTATGCTTGTACTTACTCATAATACCTAAAGCATATAGCTTCTTACCCATGGTAGCAGCGGAATCTTTACTCTTTGGATCAACTATAATTCCCTTTGTTTGTTTCGCAGCTTCACCAGTCATAGTGTCAGCATGTCCAATTTCCAATACATTACTTTCATACGTATTTTTCGCCAAATCTAGTATACCGTCCATACTATCAAATATTCTTTGAATATACGATTTATATTTTTCCGCTGGCATATCAGTAAGGTCGCTAAGGCTTTCTTTCTGCGCTTTTTTCCCTTCCTCTTCTATTCCTTCCTCTATTCTTTTAATACCTGGAAAGGGGGTTGTTGATGATATTTCATCGGGTTTTTCAGGACCCACCCGTGAGGGTCTTTCCAGTTTGTCCGTCCTGCTCTTCTTAACGGTCCTTCCTGTTATCTTTTGAACTACTGTTTTGGCAGCCGTCTTTACTTTTTCAACTGCTCCACTTGCCTTGTTAATTGCTTTTACTGCTGCTGAGTCAGCAAACATTACATTCCCCACTTCTTCAATAACCTGGCTTTGTATTCCCTCATCAAATTTATCTAAATTTTCTGTAACACTGTTTACCGCATTGTTTATTTGTTCCTTCTGTTGTTTAGTTACAGTCTTCCCCCCAAGTTTTGATACAGCATTACTAAGTCCATCTAAAGCTGCTTCAATATATGTTGGTTGTGTAGTAGCATTCTCGTTCTTTAGGTTATCTCTATACTGTTCAGCCCTTTGTTCTCCAACATTAGACACGCTTTCTACTACGCTAGCAACGAGCTGTTCGGTACCTGCACTTGCTTTACCAACTTTTATATTATCTACAGTCCTTGTTATATTAGTACTCTTTTCTTGGTACCTACCCATATTTACTGCATGTTTACCCAGGTCATTATCTATAATACCCCTTAACTCATTTTGTCTAATCTGCTTTCCTACACCTGGAAGGTTCATGGCTCCACTTGCGCCACCAAGAAGAAGTGTCATCACTGCGGTGGGGCCTATAACAGAAACCATCTCTGACATCATACGTGCTTCTGGCCTTACACCTGCATACTTTTCTACTGCTGCCTGACCACCTGCCTGTCCCATTTCAGTGCCTATTTCAACTCCCATTGTTCTACCCGCATTCAATAGGAAGTTTTCCACAAACTCTTTACTTGTTCTCTGGGTTATTATCCCTGGCTTAACCCTGAACAACATAGACAGGTATCTTGCCCCGATAGTCTCACCAATACCTTCAATCGCTCCTGTCGCCAGAGGTGCCCACCATAGTTTACTTCTCAGGGCATTTGCACCATCTATATCACCCTGTTCTTCCAGCATGGCTATTCGTTCATGCATTGTATCTTTAGTGGCCTGTGCTTGTGATAGTCCAAAGAAAGTACCAACTGATGCTCCCGTTATCCAGTCTACAGCCTTACTTGATTTATTAAAATTCTTTATAGCGAGTTTTTGTGCCTTGCTAGCTTTTACAACAGCCCTCGCACTCATAATCTTTGACTCTCTTGCTCCAAAACCTTTTAAGTTGCCTACAGCCTTACCACCCCTTCCTATAACCCCAGCGTGACTTAGTTTTCTGGCTCGTAAAACCTTCCCTGTTGTATCAATCGCCTTCTTTAACCTAGTCATCTTCAGTAATATTTTTGCACCAGTCATACTTAAACCACCAGGTATAACAGATGAAGGTATCATTGTTCCTGCTTCATATAACCATCTGGCAAACCCTTCATACTCAGGCTTTGTACCCCACATCTCATCAGACTTTTCTTCTGCCCAGTCTACTATTGCTTTACCAACTTTCTTAAGCCCAATCATCTGTAGAGCCCTACCTCCCATGGAAGGGAACTCAGTTGTTATACCCTCTCCAAGACCTCTTAAAAGTGCAGATAAATAACCACCCGTTTTAGGTTTATCGTTAGAGAGTTCTTCGTATGCGTAAAATGGTGCAAATTTCTTAGAAGTTTCGGGGGCGTGTGCAGAAAAGGGAGAGAGTCCTTCTTCTATACGGTCTTTTGCGTGTTTAATAGCTTTATTTCTTATACTGTCAGGTATATCGCCACCTCTCATAAGAACTTCAACTTCAGCTTCGTTCAGAGTTGAAACCAACAAAGGATACTTCTGCTCAATACCATCAATCCTGAGCCCACCTCTTATAGTCATATCAGTAACAACACGGCCTGAGCCATCTGTCATCTTACGGCTACCAAGGAATCCAGCCCCCTTCTCGGTACCATCATCACGTAAGGCACCCCTATTCATAGAATAAAGACGACCCGTCTCATCATATACTATATTATTGCCCATCCTTCTTTCTGCCGCTACGGTCTTATCGAAGGTAGAATGATTTGCGCCTTTCAGTACCTGTCCTGTCTCTGGTACAAGACTTTGCCAGTGACCGTCAACAGGGCTGGGATTAATACCATATTTATGTGCAGTTTCATAATCATAGCCAGTACCCATCGGATCAAATTTAGGAGTGGGTACAGGTATGCGGTTTATTGCCGCCTGTTGTGTAGGGGAGGGTTGTAAGTCACCACGTCTTACCCCCTCCTTATACAAGCCTAGTTGTTTTTGATTGAGTTGAGCAATAGTATCTGTATTTATTGCGTTTTGTATTACATCAGCATTTGTCAGTGCCATATATATTCCTCTCTAATTAAGCAACAGCGTTCATTTCTGCATTATAATCTGTAGTGGATATTCCACCATCCTGCCCAAATGATGTCTGTGAATTACCGTAACCCCCGTAACCTCTCTCATATCCACTTCCCTCAAGTCCTCCAAGGTATGCTTTCTTTATAGATTCACCTTCTACCATCTGACCCGTCTTGGCAAACATTTCAGCCCCAATCAGTTGCCAAACATCATCTCCTACTTTACCATCTAAAACTTCTTGTTTTGATGGAAGCCCTCCCCAAGTAGAAAGTTGCGCTTGTAAAGCTGGAAACCCCTTTTCTGCAAACCACATAGTAGTAGCATCTGCCTTTGTTATCCCTGGATTTGCGTTAATTATTTGTGCTATACCATTAAGATTTGCGTCTGCTTCCATTTGTTTTGTAGTTATAGGTGCAGCCCTAGCAGCTAATGTATCAAAATAAGCCAGACCTTTATTCGCCTTCTTATACCTCTCCTTATTTGCCTGCATACTCTCATACATCTTAGCAAGCTTTGGATTTTCGCCAAGTACATCTGGGTTTGACATGATCTGTTCTATATCAACTTTCCCTGTAGTCGTGTTTTTATATTTATCTAATCCTTCCGTCAGTTGCCTATCTTGAGATTTTATTAGTTCTGACAATGGTGCGTTAACCTTCCTTATTATAGTTCCTATATCAGCAGCGAAACCTTCTGTCTGTATTGCTTTGGCCCATTCTTTCTTTGTAAACGCACCACCATTAGCATTAAAACCGCCCATATTAGCAAGATTGGTTATTTCTGTAGTTAAAACCCCAGTGCTGTCTAACTGTCCAGTTGCTTCGGCAATATCAAACGGCTGCATTTCTTGTTCCCTTTCTACTTTTAGTTTAGCAGCTGTTTCATTTAAATATCTTGTATGAGCACTAGTTTTATCTACGTCCGCTGATTTCCCTAAATAATCCATATAACCTTTTGATCCCATTCCTGCAGCAAAAGCACTAAGTCTATCCATCCCAGTAGGGCCACCACCACCCTCTTCTCCTCCCTCAGTAAGACCTCCTGATTGAGTG
>Ga0187827_10008699_pt1 | contig 10922 bp, 14 predicted proteins | sample ETNtaG_39_FD_167969 | JGI IMG/M metagenome (GOLD analysis project Ga0187827, IMG submission 167969) | Marine microbial and viral communities from oxygen minimum zone, Eastern Pacific Ocean - ETNP2014_SV_150_PacBio MetaG (Illumina Assembly) | ecosystem: Environmental > Aquatic > Marine > Hypoxic... | reverse complement strand
TGGTGATTCAACATGGATTTACGTTAGAGGCTAGCATAACTTGTGTGTAGTTAATGTGCATATAATGTAAGATCTGAAATGTGCTTTGAAAAGTTATTTTGAAAGGTAATTTAGATGGAAGATGAAAGATTTATAGATCGCGCACGATGGAAAGGAAGAAACAGCGAAAAAGACATTTTGCGATCCGAAGTTTGGTCTTTGCTGGAGGAACGTTCTGTTTCAATCGGACCGGCATGGAGCCGTATTCCTAACTTCATTGGAGCTGACAAAGCAGCACAAAGACTGGCTGGATTACAGATTTGGAAGAGAGCTAAAATCGTAAAATCAAACCCTGATTCACCTCATATTCCAGTTCGTTGGCGGGCCTTAGAGGATGGGAAATTAGTCTATGTACCAGTTCCAGAGTTGGTTAAAGATTATCCATTCATTGAGTTGGATCCGAATAAATTGCAAAGAAATGGCATTCGTTTTGAAGAAGTGGCTCGCATTGAAGGAGCTATGAAGCATGGTCGTAAAGTAGGATTTCAGGACATGAAACCGTTTGACTTAGCTGTTGTCGGATGTGTTGCAGTATCTCGTAATGGTGGCCGAACCGGCAAAGGCGGCGGTTTCGCTGACCTAGAAATGGGTATCTTTAGGGAAATGGGGTTAGTCAGTACGGATACACCTATTGTGACTACGATACACTCTCTCCAAGTTAAGGAAGATGAGCGTGTTATTATGGATGCCCATGATACACCCTTGGATTGGATAATCACGCCTGATGAAGTGATTGAGACGCAAACTTTGATCGCACAACCAGGAGGGGTCAATTGGGATGCCATACAATCTGACCAATACGAGAACATTCCATTTCTTCTTTCATTGAAATCGACATTATTAGATAGGAAATAAAGTTAGATACAGGATGCTTGCGGATAAACGCCATTATTAATTGTGTGAAAAAATGAAGCCGTATCACAACCAATAGAAGAGCGATTATGTACTGCAACAATTGTGGTAAGACAATATCGTTGGACTCTAATTTTTGCAAATATTGTGGTTCTGATAGCGACTCGTCGGCAACACCAAATCTAGATGCAACTATATTGCGGAAGATCAACTGGAACCTCGCTATTATGCTGGCAGCAGCAAATGGATTGATATTGTGGTTAGCCTCAAATGTTAGCGTAAATAGCTCAGATTTCCCGTATTATTTGCTTCTGTTCAGTGCACCATGTACAGCAGTCTTTATGATTGTATATCTTCACATATCGTCAAAACAAATCCAAAATAATATTGTGGTTCTTCAACTTTTAATACTGATTCTCGCGCCTTTCTACTCATCAGTTTTTGGATCAGAAAGATCGGGATATTTGGAAGTAATGATGCCTCACTTAATTGTGCTTAGTTGGGGTGCGATTGCTATTGGTACGATCAATTTGTTGTCTTACAGAAAAAATAATAAGTACAGAAACTTCCTGTTCCTTATCAAATCAATTGAAACCATGATAACTTTAGGGATATTTGGTGCTGCTACGATTGTATTTTCAGCAATTACCATTAGTATATTTTCAGTTATTAATATTACTTTGTCTGATTCAATCAGCCGCCTATTAGTGATTGGAACAGGGGGGGCAATGCCTGTACTAGCCTTGGCAATCAGTTACATTCCTGCTCTATCTCCTGCCAGACAAGAATTTTCGCGTGGCATATCTTGGTTGATAAGGATATTTCCTCCCGTACTATTAGCTATAACATTGCCTGTCCTATTCGTATATTCGGCATTGATCCCGGCTAATTTCATGGAAGCTTTTAACAATAGAGAAGTACTTATCACATACAACATAATGCTATTTGCTATCATGTTGCTTTTAGTGGTATGTACTCCTGTGACCACTAATTCCAAACAAACAACTATGCATAAAGTACTGAGGTTTTCCATCATAGCAGTAGCAATTCTTACAGTAATGATAGGTTTTTACGCACTTACTGCTGTTATCTATCGCGTCATGATGTTTGGCCTTACTATTAACCGAATAGCAGTAATGGGATGGAATGCGATTAATATTACACTGATGTGTATCGTACTGATTAGGCAAGCACGATACGAGAAAGATGAATGGATAACTGCTTTGCAAAGTACATTTAGTGATGGAATCCTTCCCTATATAGTATGGGCACTATTTGTTGTTGCTATATCGCCTTGGTACTTTAAGTGAGAATTAATATGGATATAAACTGGCTTGACTGTTGTCCTGCGGTTGAGAAGCGTTCTAACCTCAGGTTTGCATCGGGAGTCGAAACAGAGGCGAGTTTGATGCCCTTTAGTATGTGGCAAACATAATCTGAATTATTTATCCGATGATTCTAGACCCATAAGCGCTGGTATTGTTTTCGCCTGATTCAAATCGCTTTAGATTGAAGATCGTTGGAGATATCGGACACTGATTGTCACCCGTCGCCAAATCGGCTAGCATTTCACCCACTACCGGCCCCATCTTAAAACCACTGCCGCTAAATCCCAATCCTAATACCAATCCGGGTAATTCCTCAACCTGATCGATAATCGCATGCCAATCTGGAGTGACGGTGTACAAACCTGCCCAACCACCCTGTAAGTACCCCTGTTCCAGTGCAGGCATTCGGTGAGCACTTTTATCAATCATTTCTTCTACAAAAGAACGGTTCACTTTTTGGTCAAAAACATCAGGGTTGGCAACAGCGTCTGAAGTATCATCAACTAAAGAGCCAGCCAGAGTCAGGCCACCGATATCAGGGCGTATATAATGCTCATTTAGCATATCTGCGATGATGACATGCATCGGATGATTGAAGTCGGCTGGCTGTTTATAGCTGGCAATCTGGTGACGGCTGGGTTCAGCAGGAACATTCACCCCGACAGACCTGGCGAGTGCTGGCCCCCAGGGACCTGCGGTATTTACCACCGCAGCCGCATCAATCTGACCTTCTGACGTATCTACACCTATCACGCACCCATTTTCTACCCGGATGCCAGTAACCTCAACACCTTGCCTTACAACCCCACCCAAATCGCGTGTTCTCGCGGCAAACGCACTACATGCCATGCTGCCGTCAGCAAAGCCACTATCAGGTTCATATACGGCCATATGAACATCTTCAGTATTCATATAGGGGGCAATTTCTTTTAAGGATTCATCATTCAATATCTCGGTATTGATGCCAATTGACTTCTGGAGTTTTACGCTTTCCAGTATGCCTTCCGTACCCTCTTCTTCAGCCACAAGAACCATTCCTGTGCGCGTGAAGCCAACTTCTCCGCCAACTATCGCATCAAAATTTTCCCAAACGTTTAATGCTCTCAGGGCCATCCGAGCTGAAGTCTCAACAGAGTAGTGAGTACGGATGATTCCCCCAGTCAAACCAGTAGAGCCTGCGCCCAACTGGGTCTTTTCAAGCAGCACCACATTTACGCCCCGGCTAGCAAGATGGTATGCTGTGGCCGTTCCCATGATACCTCCGCCAATGACGACAACATCTGTTGTTTGTAATGGCATACTATTTCTTCCCTTACTTCCTGGTCTCAAGTTCAGATACGTCTTATCAAAATCTACGATGTAATTTAGTTTAGCATATGTAACAACGTTCTATATTGGCTGATATCTGATTAGTAGCGAATGACTCGCCAGCAGTAGGTATATTATTCATGATACGCCTACGAATGTACTTTCTGAGTTAAGGTTGAGGATCATATCTATATTAACGATGGAGTTATAATATGTGCTTCATGCGCACATCAACAGGGATTGCCATCATGGCGTTAGTACTCAGTTTGATCTCCTGCGGACCACCTGCGGAAGAGATTGCGATGACTATGGTCGCCGCCACTGTGGAACTCGAGAATGCTGTCGCTGTCGCTTTGCAGGAAACGCAAACAGCTATACCATCTCAGATCGTCACACACACCGCCACGGCAACGACGACCGTTCAGCCATCAGCCGTTCCTTCGTCGATACCAACACAATCGGAACAAGTTTTTGAAGTAGACCAACAAACAAGTGCTGACAAGAACAGCGTGGCATCGGGTTACACAGTCATTACCGATGAATACGGGGTAATCATGGTTGAAGTTCCGATTGAGTGGGCAGATGTGGACACTACGCCTCGGAGTATAGACGGTGAAATCGACAGTCCTTCTATCAGGGCTTCAGCTGATCTCGCTGCCTTCGATGGGACCTGGAGTGAGCCTGGGGTAGATCTTCTTGTATCCAGACAGCTTATCGAAATTTTTGAGAGCCCTGCAGATTTCCTCGATGATCAGGCTGGCGTCCTTAAAGAGTATGGATGTATGTTAGAAGCCCGGCATGATTATGATGATGGAATGTATTCGGGGCAAGCGGATGAATGGCGACTATGCGATGGGCAGGGTGAGCAAGGCGCATTTGTTATCTTGGCCGCGACACCTGTTGATAACCCATCGGAGTACATGATCTGGTTGGATATCATGGTTGTTAATGATGGCGACTGGAACACAGTCGATACGATTCTTCAAAGCTTTATGGTAGCAGATGATCTACCCATGCAAATTGCAACTGAGGAGATGGAATCTATTGATGTACCGACAGAACAGCAGCTTGTATATGATTCCGCCGATGCAAGCACGTGGACTATTCTAGTTTATATGATGGGCGACAACGACCTTGAGTATTTCGCGGGAACTGATCTGGAGGAAATGCTTTCAATCGATGCATCTACTGGTCTCAATCTTGTCGTTCTGGCCGATAGATCAACCCTGGATGAGGAATATTCGGGTTACACTAATCGCGATTTTGTTAGCCTGGGAAACTGGGACGATACCAAGTTGCTGTTGTTTGGTGACCATGATGCTTCTGTCTTGCCGCCTTTGAGTGTAAACGCAGAAGACCTAAACATGGGTGCTGCAGATACGCTCGCCAATTTCATCGAATTCGGTCTTTCCAATTTTCCTGCAGACAGAAACGCCCTGATCTTTTGGGATCATGGAGCAGGTTGGCCAGGCATGGGTCCCGATGAATATGCAGGAGGTGTCCCATTCTTAGATGCCACAGGGGAATACATCGCAGGGGATACTCTCGACTTGTCGGAGATCAAGACTGGAATATCATCTGGGCTATCACGCGTCACCGTAGAGCGACTGGATATTGTCGGATTCGATGCCTGTCTGATGGCTACCTATGAGGTCGCTGCAGCGATGGCCGATCTTGCAGACTATATGGTGGCTTCGGAGGAATTAGAACCTGGACACGGTTGGAATTACCAATCGCTGGCGGTCCTCTCTGGAAACAGTGACATCACAGCCAAAGAGTTAGGCTCGGCCATCACCGAGGGATTCCAGTCACAGGCCCGGGCTTGGGACACCGATGAAGACATCACTCTTTCTGTGCTAGACCTAACCGTGTTTCCGGAATTTCAGAATGCAATCGGTGATCTTTTGAGTCCCTTACTTCCTGATCTGATTCCGGTCGCTCCTTCTATATCCCGATCGCTTAATGGTGCGTCTCGGTTCGGAAGCAGTCCTAACCCCGCTAAGGATACCCATATCGTGGATCTGGGCAATTTTGTGCAGGGATTGAGCGGAATTGGTGTGGACGATGAGATCGAACGGGTTTTAAGTGCGCTCGACAGATTAGTCGTAAACAAGGTTGCGGGTGTTGCGTCGAGGCGCGCTTCCGGGCTATCGGTATATTTTCCACCAGCAACCGACTACAGGGATGAGAACTATTTGTCCTTGGACGTGGTGCCAGCCTGGACAGCTTTCTTGGAGTCTTTTCTCGTTGCCGGCGAGGAAATCCCCGAAACGTCTAGGGCAAAGTTAAACCACGAAGAGACAACAATTGATTACTACTTTGATAGCGATGGTCTGACCATAGCCGCTGAATTAGACTCAGCGTCTCAGGATATTGTTACAGAAGTAATTCTCTACTATGCGGTGATTGATCCCGAGGACGACATGTTGTACTACATCGGTGAAGATCCTGGCTGGATCAATGATGATGGTACCGTGAACGCGTTTTACGACCTGACCATACTAACTATGAGCGATGGCTTTGACACATCGTATGCATACACATATTTCTCGGTGGATGAAGACGAGAATCTGTACTTCTTCGACATACCATTAGGATACACGTCATCAAGTGAATTCGAAAGCGATGAACCAATTCATGATGTGGAATTAAGCCTGGCGATCGATGGAGAGACCGGGGAAATTCTTAGCGCTGTGTACTATGAGGTTGATGATTCAGGTCAGTGGGGTGAGTTGATTGCCGATCCAGCAGGAGCGATATTCCCAGTAGTTCAAATGGAGGATGATGATGGCTCACTTGTCTGGGTATCCGCATCTGATTTATGGCTTTCCGCTGATCTTGATGAACTGACTTACTCGTTTGAGCCGCTTCCGTCGGGGATTACCTTGATAGCCGAGCTGTATGTTTATGACTATGGGGGCCACTCTGATTATGTCTCTATAGAAACCACTGTTCCGGATTCTTTTGGCACAGATTAACTCAATTGGAGTGCTCCTGCCCACAACTATGCGCCCATCGCTAATGGGTCGGCAAGTATATTGTTCTCATAGAACGACGCAATCCTCCACTAATACTATCTCCCATTGCTATTCCTTCTGATGCCAGAATGGTTCGAGTTCGACGCCCAAGCCATCGGCGAGGCGGTTGACAAACGCGTAATAACCTGTGACTTGATTGATATCAAGAATAGCCGCATCGCTGAACCCTACTTCGCGCAGCGCAGCCACGTCATCTTTGCCCATTTTCCTGGTAAGTAGCGTCAATTTTTCAGCGTATTCCAGCATAGCGCGATCGGCAGCACTTAACTCCGCCTGACGCCAATCTGTTTGCAAATTCTTCACTAGCGCATCGTCGCCGCTTAGCTTACGGAGACCCTCTCCGTGATGACGAATTCAATAGCGACAGTGGTTGGCAACTGAGGCTACCACCGCAATCATTTCGCGCTGCGTGTGGCTCAGGTCAGAACGCCCACGCATCAAATGAGCGTACAGGTTGAAATGAGCCTGCATCGACTTTACATTCAGGCTGTGGATTTTGATAATGTTATCCACGCCGCCCCATGGTTCAGCGTATTTGTCGTACAGTTCTTTGAGTTTGCCTGTTGCTTCATCTTCCCGGACTATTTTTATCCATGCCATTTAGTCACTCCTGGTTTACTATTTACGCGGAACTTGTGTAGAACTTTTGCTATGATAGAATAAAAAAATGGGATTGTATAGTCAAATGAGCCTGTATCCCGGTTCGGGATTGCTTGTAAGGTAGCCATAGCTAAAGCAAAGATGCCGTCAGTCTTATTGGCGGTTTTGTGTTTATACATCGTAGTGTATAACTCGCCAGTAGAAGATAGGTCGTTTATTAGGAAACGTTTACCCATCTACGTTTTTGGTATGCGTAGGAGATCCAGGCCCGAAAGATTGTTTTAGACTCATTAGTATACTGAATTGAAGAAACAGAGGCGAACTCGCCATTCTTTAACTCGGAATACTCTTGCGAAGGAATGGTTTCCCACTTGGCGTGCTACAATGTTGGTAGTCAACGTACAACATGAAGGAACGTTTGAAAAAGACGACGACGAAGATTAGCCAGACCATCAATACGTCCCCGACACTGCGAACGGCTGACTAGCGTATAATGGTAGTGGGAGGCAAGATATGTCATTTATTAAGCGATTTTTGTGGAGAGGACCCTTATGGGCAATCGTAGCGTTTCTGGTGGCCTTTGTCATCGGGTCAGCATTGTTTGGTGACGAGAGCGATGCAGGTACGTGGTTAGCTGCGATTAGCGCTGGCCTTGCATATCTTTGGGTGGTTGTTAAGGATTCGAGACAATAATTGACAAAAGCTAAAACGCTATAAGTTAATTCTCATTACCAGGGAATTGTCCTACCTGCGTAATCGTAATAACCGCCCGACTTATCCAAGGTCAAGGTGTCAACAAACTGCAACATGCTTTTGATTGAATCTTCGGGAGCAATGGCGGCATTTGGACCACCCATATCAGTTTTTACCCATCCTGGATGAAGCATGATCACGATGACACCCGTGTCTTTCAAGTCGTGCGACAGGCGCAGTGAGTACATGTTGAGCGCGGCTTTGCTAGCGCTGTAGCTGTAATACCCTGTCATAACCAAGTTCGTCAACGATCCGTTCCCGGAGGACACATTGATGATTTTCGGTTTGCTACCTGCCTTGACAAGGTCAAGATATTGTTGTGTGACTAGCATTGGGGCTATTGAGTTGACAGTTAGAATAGATTGCATAGTGTCAAGATCTAAAGCCCCGAAACTGCCATCGTCAATATTTATCCCAGCGTTATTAATCAGCAAGTCAAGCGTTTCTGTTTGAGTGCTTATGGTGTTGTACGAATCTACAATAGAGCTTGGATTTGTGACGTCCAACGCTGTAATCGAAACCAGATCCGGATTCTGCGCCTTAAGATCTTGTAACTCGATGGCTTCGGCAGGTTGACGACAGGTGGCAAAAACTCGCTCGCCACGTGCGGCAAACTGGCGCACAAATTCCAAGCCAATGCCTCTATTTGCTCCTGTGATCAATACCTTCATGAGATTTGCTCCTTACTGTAATTTTGTTGATGAATGTATTCTTTGTTAATCATATCATCTACACTCATCACTCTATACTATTCATTCACTACTAATGGGTCATTCCACTTTCTATATTTCAACAAGTTCAGAGTAGCCTTTGCTTTGGTCTCCAGTGAACCATTGCCAGTTTTCAGATAATTTGATTTTTCCAGATTCTAAAATCGAAACAGTTGTTTTGCAGTGCCCGGCTTTTATATTTCCATCTTTTGAAAGGTGTTGATAGCAAAATTGAAATTCATGTTCATTAGTTGTCTTGCCTAACAATGAACCTTTAACAATGTCTCCACCTTCATACTCTGCCCAAATAGTGTGGTCTTTTTGCTTGTAATAGAATGAAGTTTTATGGCTAATTTCGCCGTTCTCCGAATTAACAAGTGAGATGAATGTTTTATCGTTCAAATTAATCATATTCATACTATACACCCACCGCTAATGGATCAGCAAGCTCCGCCTCGTCTAGTTTTTTCCGGGATGCGAATAGGCGGTAATTGCATCGAATATATCTATGCCTATCCAACCACAAGGATCTTCAACCCAAGTAATGGGACCAGCAGAATGCTAGTGTTCAATGAGTTGGTCAGTTTTATTCATTGGGTGTATATTCGATAGATGGGATATGTTATATCAATAGTTGGTGGCATATTACTGATTTGCCTTTTCGGTTTGTTATTGAGAGGAGGAAAGCTCTCTCGGAGCGCCAAGATGATAAACTGGATTCTCGGCATAATCGTTGTTGTTGCTATGTTGCTACTCTCGATATTTGTGTAATTAAGTGGAACTCTTATAAAATAGATGAAAAGACAGATAAGGAGGATATCTTATGTTTGAAAGTGCAGTGGGTCTGGTTATACTAATACTTCCCGTAGTGGGTGTGGTATGTCTAATTTTCCTTTTTCGCAAATCCAAACAAGCAAATGAAGAATCAGATCGAGTGTTCGAAGCAAATCTCATGAGGCTCTCAGATGGCAGCAAAGCTAGTTATGTTCTTACTTACAATGCAAGAAAAAAAGCGCAGTTGTTGCATTGCTTCTCGCTATTTTTCTTGGTGGTATAGGTGGCCACAAATTTTATCTGGGCAACATTGTATTAGGTATATTGTATTTAGTATTTTGTTGGACAGGTATTCCAAGTATTGTCGCATTAGTGGAGGCTTTCACTCTGGCAGATACTGTCCGCACCATAAATAAGATTTCTGCTGATGAACTCATGATCATAGTTGAAGGGTCTCCACCTGATCAGTCTTGATTGGTAGCAAATAATTTGCCAGTAGTGGGAATATTATTCATGATACACCTGCCAATGCTATATACTATACACTCGCTTCCATTGGATTACTCCTCCATCACATAGTGAAAATCGCAACACGAATTACCTTCCATAATGGTCTGCGTTCGACGGAGCTTTATCTTGGGATTATAACCCTCAACAAAGGTCATATCTCGGCAGCAGGACAGAGAATATCCCAAGTCGCGGACTCCGAGTTCCTCGTATTTTTCGGCGAATTTACATCGCGTTACGTTAAAGATGTAGGTCCTGTCTGTCTTCTCTGTAATTTCAACCTCCAGGGAACCATCCTCGCTCCAGGTGGCTAACTCCTCGGCTAAGGCCGTCAGGCTGTCGTTCCCAGAAATCCTGGTCAACTGGCAACCACTTTCTCTGCCCAGATCTTGATTTATCCTTTGAAGCACTTCCTTGGCCGTGTCTATACCCACCACATCAGTAAAAGCCCTGATTACCGGGGCTATAGCTTTCGCTTCCAAAGTACGTCTTTCCAAAAGAGTGAGTTTATCGTTAGTCATAACAGCATCTCCTTATTAATGGGTGCATGATTGGACCACATCCCAACTATGCACCCGCGCCCAGTGGGTCAATCACCAAATTCCCTATGTATTGAAAACACAACTTTTGGTGGAATTCCCATCACAACATCAATACCTGCTATTCTATACATAGAACCTTTTGTCTTCAATTCTTCGTTGACATTTTCCTGTTTAGTGCAAGCTGCCATAATCATGCTTGCGAGGTTTTCATCACTAACTAGGTCTAAAGAAATGTCCTTAGCCTTTGCGACAGATTCCTTCATGCTTGCGAGGTTTTCATCACTAACTAGGTCTAAAGAAATGTCCTTAGCCTTTTCAACTGATTCCTTTGCTTTATCTAATAATCCCATATTCTCCTCCGTATTTTTGGTTATATTCATTAAATATGCTGACCGACCGCTAATAGTTCATTCCTCCAGCACCATCCCGGCTGCCTCTGGGTCGAAACCGTCGGGAAATAATGTGTATTTG
>Ga0187827_10008697_pt1 | contig 10925 bp, 5 predicted proteins | sample ETNtaG_39_FD_167969 | JGI IMG/M metagenome (GOLD analysis project Ga0187827, IMG submission 167969) | Marine microbial and viral communities from oxygen minimum zone, Eastern Pacific Ocean - ETNP2014_SV_150_PacBio MetaG (Illumina Assembly) | ecosystem: Environmental > Aquatic > Marine > Hypoxic... | reverse complement strand
CCCGCTCAACGTGCAGGTGTCCCGGAAGATCAGCTCGACGAAGTTATCTCTGGCTATATCGAGGGTCTCACGGACGTGTGCTTCGAACTCGTCGGGTTTGAACGTCTTGCCGCAAAGCTTCATCGGATGCGGTTTGCGTGAAAGGACGTAGTCCTTACCGACGGAAGCCGCGATGGACTCCTGGTTGCACCAGGGGGACACGGTAACTTTGCGCAGGTTCGTGAAATTCTTGAGGGTCGGCCAGAAATCGTGAACCGGTTCGCAGCATCCATAATAGACCAGCCCGTAGCGATCACTGACGCGGCGTTGATAGGGGTGGATAAACTCGGCGTACATCTCCGGTGAGAGACCTGCTGCTTCCTGTGCTTCCTGGAATGCCCAGCAATCCTCGGCCAGCAGTTTGTCACCATTCGAAAGCTCGCGCCGGGGCAGTTCATCCGTATATCCGCAGCTTCCGGATCCCACGCCGTACTCGCCGCTGTTGGGTGCGATCAGATTTTCGGCCTCGAGCCAATCGAGGAACTCGGCGCCTTCGGTGGAAACGAAATTGAAGAACTGATGAACGCTTTCCGGCTGATCGACCATGGCCGTGTAGAGTTCCGTCATACCGATCAGCATGACCGCTTTGTAAGCCATTCCGGTGCCCGCGGAGAGCGTGTTCCCGTTGATGATTTTGACCGGCAGGATGTCTCCGATGATGCTGTTGGCTGTCTCGACCCGGCGATGCGTTTCTTCGCGGTCAACGGTGAACTCTCCGCGGCGAAGTTTGTGAAGGCTGTTGGCGAGGTCAGCGAGAGGTCTGTTGGTGTGATATCCGAGCTTCCTGCCCGTGGCATCGGGCGCGTGGGTAAGCTCGAGCCCGGGGCAGATGTTCGGCCTGCCGATGAGCCAGTTGATCCCGCAGCAGGGAGGGAAGATCCGGTCATCGTCGATGAGCTTGTGGTTCGTGATCGCACGGAGCATCTGCTGTTCGAGACCGCGCTCGAACGCTCCCTCGCACCGCGGCTTCGGCGTCAGATCGGCAAAGAAGGTTCCGTTGTCCTCGATGAGAAACGGCACCGTTCGCTCTTCCAGCCGATTACTGCGACGCCACACTTCCCGGCGTGCATTCATAGCCTCGCCATGAACCATCTCCGCATAGTCCGACGCCAGGGCGCGTAGAATTTCCCGATCCCTCGATGTTGTCATAGCGTTGCTCCTGAATGCGTTGAAAGAATCATGGCTGGACGATTGGTCATAAGGCGAAGCCCAAGTCTCTGCTCCGAAAAGCCAGCTCTAGGGCAAAGATTGGCGGTGGAAGCTCGGGCCCTCAAATTCGAGGCACAGGTTTTCTACATTTTCAAACCGAACAATGTATCGCCTTCGACCATGACACCCAGCAGGCCATCTGGTCGCAACCGATTCACAGCCACATTAGGTCGAGGACACATCTGCCCCGTCTCTGTAGAATCCTACGCTCGCTCGGTGTAATTTGCCTGCGGCCAATTGTGCGGCGCACTAATCCAAGGAACCCCGCTATGAGTAACACAACCTTCAGCTTCGCATTCATCACAGACCCACAGATTGGCATGAAGAGTCCAAACGGGCTTGAAGGCCCTGGTTCGGATAAGGAACGGCTCATGAAGGCCATCGATTACGTCAACTCGAATGACATTGACCTGGCTCTCTTTGCCGGCGACCACATCAATCGTGCGGATTCACAGGAAGAGCTTGATGTGTTCCTGAGATGTGTTGAGAAGTTCGAAGTTCCTTATTACGGGGTTGCGGGGAACCACGACCTCCACGCTGACCCGACCGTGGAATCGATCTACGCAAAGCGCGGCGCACCGGACGGGTTCTCTTTCGTTCACAAGCGTGCTTTCTTCCATGGCCTCAACGCTTCCCGGTTGCGAGGCGACTGGGGAGCAGAAACCCAGGCGCAGGCCTGGACAGAATTGGAGAGCGCCTTCCAGCAGATCGAGGAAGAATGCACGAAACGTTTCGTCGTAATGCACTGGCCATTGTTCGCCTGCCATCCGGACGAGGAAGAATCCTATTGGAACATGCCGAACCGCAGAGAGATTGTGGATTTCTTCAAAGACAACAGCGTTACCTGCGTTCTCTCCGGCCATTACCATCAGGATATTGATTCTGAATGGAACGGGGTGCGATTCGTCTCGGGCATCGGTACCTCCCGCCCCATCCAGTATCCTGAGGAGACATCCTTCAAAGTCGTCACCGTTTTTGATGGCGGCTGGTCGGTCAGGCGAGTGTCCGTTGAGGACCGCTAAATCTCCGCGTAGACCTCGAGCATGTTGCCTTCGGGATCCGCAAAGTAAACCGTTCGGTGTCCACGGGGCTGATCGGTTGGCGGTTCCAGAATCTTTACACCTTTTTCAAGGAGCTGGTCGTAACATTGATCGACCTCGGAAGGCGAAACGAGAAACGCAAGCTGCACGCCCGGCAGCTCTGCGCGAGAACCACAGCCGTCGTATTCGCGCGTGCGCTTGCGCAGCGAAAGCAGCACGGGTCCTGCACGAAATGTCAGGCCGGTTTCGGATTCTGAGTGAACGGGGAAGGCGAATAAATCCCGATAGAACGTCTTCATGCAATCCAGATCGTCGCACAGGACAATCGCATAATTAAGTTGTCGCACAGCGGTGAGCATAGTTTCGGTCTCCGGTTTTCTGGGGGTGGCCGGAACGTGACCCGGATCCGCATCCGTAACAGATACTTCGTAGGTGGGAGAATTTGAGGGTCAGTGCAATAACAACACCTAACCACTCCGTCGGCTCACAGCTCCGGCATATCGACAATCGAATTCTCGGGCGGAGTGTCGTACCAAAGTGCATCCGGTTCAGCAGGCTGGTTCTTCTTGACCCATTCACCGAACAGGACTTGCTCTTCTCGCTTTGCTCTGTAGGTGCGAAGCATCCGCTCACGATCCCAGCCTTCAAAGATCCGCTCCGTCAGATCGCTCACGATCCCCGCGCAGGCGGGGTCGTCCCAGCGGTCGTGATGTTCGAGCGGGTCTTCCTCAATGTTGAACAGTTGCACGCGCATTCCGTGGTAATAACAGAGCTTCCATGGGCCTTTGCGGATCAGCCGCTGAATAACACCTTCGTCTTTTGGCGATTGGGCTGTCGCTTCGGAGATGGTTTGATCCGGCCAGTTGGCAGGATCACCGTCAATGAGTGAACGGAAACTATTGCCATCGATGTTGGGAAGGAGCTCCACGCCGGCCAAATCCAGCAACGTCTGACCGAGATCGATGAGGCCGATGTTTTGAGTGACGACTCGTCCTCCGCCTTCAATGCCCGGCCCGGCCATCAGCATCGGCACGCCGATGGAGCCGTCATAGAAAGTGCTCTTCCACCAGAGGCCGTGTTCTCCGAGTTGTTCGCCGTGGTCGGATGTGTAAACGACGATGGTGTTTTCGGCCAGGCCGCTCTCTTCGAGCGCGTGGATGATGCGGCCGAGTTCGCGGTCAAGAAACGTGCAGAGCCCGTGATAGGCAACCGAAGTGCGCCGCTGCCACTCAACAGGGATGGGCTCGTCACTGAGCTTCCATCGCTTTCGTATGTTGCGATGAACATCGTGGATTCCATCGAGATGCGGATCGGGCAGATCGTCCGCGGTGATCTTGTCGTCGTAAAGAGCGTAATCTTCCGGCGGCGCGACAAACGGGCAGTGCGGGGACACATAACCGACCGTCATCATGAACGGGCGTTCCGAATTGCCGGCCGCGACTTTTTTCCCTCTCGCGTACAGCCATTCGACTGTCGTTTCGGTCACCGTCCGATCGTACGCGTGATAACCGGTGTGTCCGGGCCCGCTTTTTCTGAGGGGCGTGCGTCCCATTCCTGGTGTATCGATGAGTGGGCCCAAAACCTCCTCGAGCTTCCAGCCGGTAACCGGGTTGATGTAGGCCGTTCCGCCACAGTCGCCGATGATGCGCTCATCGAATCCGTGCCGCTGATCCTGTCCGACGAAATGCATCCGCCCGGAGAGTATCGTGTCGTACCCGCCGGCCCCGAAGGCATGCGCATAGGTGGGCACATCGCTGTTCAGGTGGCACTGATTCGTCAGGCATCCGGTCGTGCTTGGATGACGCCCGGTCATAAACGACATCCTGGACGGCCCGCACAGCGGGAAGGGACAATAAGTGTTTGAAAAACGAAGCCCCCTTCCGGCCAGCCGATCCATCACGGGCGTCTGCATGAGCTCGTGACCCGCGCATCCCATGAACCGGTGATGATGCTGGTCGCTCATGACGATCAGTACGTTTGGCTTATTCACGTCTGATTTTTTCATTTTCTCTGGGGCCGCGTCCGCATTGGGATGATTCTTCTCAAATGCCCGCAAATTCGGACCATCACTCAATACTGCCAGGAGCGATCCGTTCTTCTTTTGGGCCCGTTCCTGTTCGGCTTGAGCCCCGTTCACGTTCGGCTTGGGCGAGCCAGAGCTCGGTTTGTGCCCGCTTTCGGTCGGCAGTTTAAGTCTGGGCAATTAAACCATCAAAGGTCTGAGCGGCCACACTCACACTATGATTCAGATGTGCGGCGAACCGGCGAAAAGCGGGTAGCCTTCCGTGCCTCTTACTCAGGCGAATAGACACACACCATCAGCGCGAGCAACTATTGAATGTCAGGCTACTACCGATTCCCTACGATTCACGACGACAGTGTCGTTTTCGTTTCTGAAGACGATCTTTGGACAGTACCGGTCACAGGCGGGATGGCACGCCGGCTGACCTCCAATCTTGGCAGCGTAAGCAATCCCTGTTTTTCCACGGACGGGCAATGCCTGGCTTTCACCGGTCGAGACGAGGGGCCCGCGGAAGTCTACTGCATGCCTGCCATCGGTGGCGAGGCGCGGCGTCTGACCTGGCAGGGAGGGAATGCGCTGGTCACGGGCTGGGCCCCCTCCGGTGAGATCGTTTATTCAAACAACTCGCACACGCCCTTCTCTCGCGAGAAGAGCCTATGGTCTGTTGGCATCGACGGCGGGCCGCCGACTTCGTTTGGATACGGTCCGGGCAGCCACCTTTCCATCGGGCCGAAGAAGGGACAGGCCGTCATCGGCCGCAACACTGAAGAGCCGGCAAGATGGAAACGCTACCGGGGCGGGATGTCCGGCAGCCTCTGGGTGGATGTCGATGGGAACGGCGAATTCAAACTGCTCGAGTCGACCGGCGGCAACATCACCGCGCCGCACTGGATCGGGGGCCGAATTTATTTCATTTCCGATCATGAAGGCTTTGGGAATCTCTACTCCTGCCTGCCCGATGGATCGGATATCAAACGTCATTCGCACCAGGGGGAATATTACGCACGTACGCCCAAGACCGACGGCAAACGTATCGTTTACCACGCGGGAGCGGATCTGTTCGTCTATGACATCGCAGATGACACGAACGAGAAGATCGAGTTCGAGTATCACAGCCCGCGTGTCCAGCGAAATCGAAAATTCGCCGACCCGTACTCCTATATCGACAGCTACACGCTGCATCCGGACGGCCATGCCCTGGCGATGACTGTCCGCGGCCAGTTGTTCAGCATGGCCAACTGGGAGGGCGGCGTCCTCCAACACGGTGAGGCAGGGCCCGTCCGGCATCGAGTGGCCGATTGGCTCAACGATGGCGAACGCCTGGTCGCGGTCTCCGATGCCAGCGGCGAAGATGCGTTCGAAATCCATCAGCGCGATGGAAGCGCCGATATCATCCGCATGGAAAAGTATGACATTGGCCGGCCCGTCCAGGTGGCTGTCTCGCCCAAGAAAGACGAGGTCGTCTTTACTAACCATCGCCACGAGCTGCATTACATCAACATAAAGCGCCAGTCGTTCTATCTGCTCGATCGCTGCGAACAGGATTGGATTCGCGACGTGAGCTGGTCACAAGACGGGCGATGGATCGCGTACTCGTACCCGACCACAGACTACAAATCACGTATCAAGATTATGAATGTCCGGACCGCGGAATCGTGGTTCGTCACCAGTGACGAGTTTCGTGATTTCCGACCGGCCTGGGATCCTGAAGGCAAGTTTCTGTACTTTCTTTCCAACCGTGATTTCCATCCGGTTTACGATCAGCATCATTTTGAGCTGAGCTTTCCCCAGGCGACGCGGCCCTACCTGCTGACGCTGAAGGAAGATGAGCCCAATCCGTTCGTTCCGCAGCCGCGCCCTCTCCACGATGATGGCGGAGATGATGATTACGATGACGATGACAAGGATAAAAAAGAAGAAGACGAGAAGGTCGAGATAGATCTCGATGGCATTGAAAACCGCGTAGTGGCCTTCCCGTACGCCGAAGGCAACTACGGACAGATTGCCGGCATCCGCGGCAAAGCGCTGCTGACCTTGTTCCCCATGGATGGCTATCACGAGGTGGGCGGACAGTCGAAGGGCATCCTTTATTCATATGAATTCAAAGAGCAGAAGAAGGAGGCCCTGGTCACCGGCATCAATCACTTCCGGCTCTCCATGGACAAGAAGACCATGGTCTATCAGAGAGGTGAGAGCCTGCGGGTGTTAAAGGCGGGCGAGAAGCCTTCTGAAAAAGATGAAGACGGCTTCACACGTCGCGGCGGCTGGATCGATCTCATGCGGGTGAACGTCTCCATCAAGCCCAAGGACGAATGGCTGCAGATGTACAACGAAGCGTGGCGTCTCCAGCGTGACCATTTCTGGACGGAAGATATGTCCGGAGTCGACTGGCATCAGATCTATCATCGCTACCTGCCTTTGCTGAAGCGCGTTTCCACCCGCGCTGAATTCTCCGATCTGATGTGGGAGATGCAGGGCGAGCTTGGCACTTCGCATTGTTACGAGATGGGTGGCAGCTATCGCTGGCATCCTCATTACTCGCAGGGCTTTCTCGGCGCCGATCTGGAGTGGGATGGGCGGGCCAAGGGTTACAGGATCGTGCACATCGTCAAAGGTGACGGCTGGGATAAGAACACCGATTCACCCTTCAACGAGCCCGGCATCAATGTGAATGAAGGCGACGTCATCCTCACCGTCTGCGGCCACAAGGTCGCTCGTGATCGCTCGCCCAACGAGCTGTTGGTTTTCTTCGCCGGAGAAGAGGTGGAGCTGCTGATTCGCCGCGGCCGCAAGAAGCGCAAAGTAACCCTTCGCACCCTCTACAATGAACGTGCGGCCCGATACCGGGAATGGGTCTCAGAGAATCGTGAATACGTACACAAGAAATCCAAAGGAAAGATTGGCTACGTGCACATTCCGGACATGGGCGGAGGCGGATACGCGGAATTCCACCGCGGATACCTCGCGGAGGTAGGATACGACGGACTCCTCATTGACGTGCGCACCAACAGCGGCGGCTTTGTCTCTCAGCTCATCCTGGAGAAACTCGCCCGCAAACGAATCGGCTACGATATACGCCGATGGGGCCCACCGTTCACCTATCCCGAAAGCTCACCCAACGGCCCCATCATCGCATTAACCAATGAAGCCGCGGGCTCTGACGGCGACATCTTTTCGCACGCGTTCAAACTGATGAAGCTCGGCAAGCTGGTCGGAAAACGAACGTGGGGAGGCGTCATCGGCATCATGCCCCGCCAGGCCCTGGTCGACGGCACGGTTACTACTCAGCCGGAATACTCCTATTGGTTCAAAGACGTCGGCTGGAAAGTCGAAAATTATGGCACCGACCCCGACATCGAAGTGGATTTCCCGCCGCAGGCATATAAAGCAGGCAAAGATCCCCAACTGGATCGAACCATTGAAGAGCTGTTGAAGGATCTCAAGACCAACCCACCCACGCTGCCCGATTTTGGTGACCGGCCGAATCTGGCTTTGCCGATGTTGGCCCCGAAGTGACAGGACGCAGTATGTCCTGATCACAGCACATGCGCGGGACGGTGCGATTCTCTCCTGACCGCATGATGTCAACCATCTATCTCACACCTTGCACAACTCGTAAGCCTCGCGTGCGGCCTCGACCGGATCGCCCTTGGGCATAAACTCATGCCCGACGTAACCGGCGAAATCGGTCTTCGCGATGGCTCGCATGATGGGCGGATAATAGATCTCGTTTTCTTCATCCATGTCATTCCTGCCCGGGTTGCCCGCGGTGTGGAAATGACCGATGTATTCGATGTTGTCGTTGATCGTACGAATGAGATCGCCCTCCATGATCTGCATGTGATAAATGTCGTAGAGGAGCTTCACCGCGGGGGAATCCACCATTTTACAGACGTGGACGCCCCAAGGTGTCGTATCGCATTGATAGTCCGGATGATTGACCTTGCTGTTGAGGAGCTCCATGCAGATGGTAATGCCGGCGGCTTCGGCGGCCGGCGCGGCCTCTGCCAGGCATTCGGCAGTGTTCTCTGCGCCATCCAATTCTGATTTACCTTCACGGTCGCCTGAGAAGGCGATTAGAGATGGAATGTTATTCTCCTTTGCCTTCTCGATGTTGGCGTGAAGTTCATCCACGATGCGTGATCTGTTTTCCTTTTTGTTGCATCCGTCGCGCAGTGATTCGTGTCCACCGATTATGGCGATTGCGAGTCCGTTATCCTGGATGAGCGGCCAGTGCTCCTCCGGACACATTTCGAGGGACGAGTAACCGATGGCTTTTGCCTCTCTGACGAGCGTCTCGGCCTCGATGTCTCGGCCAAAACACCACCAGACGAGGGACTGTTTGATTTCGCTCATGGCGTGCTCCTTTGTTTGAAATGTTGGGAATGACCGTGCCAGTCTGATCAACACTGCTATCCGATTCGATGGCGGGTTTCAACTATGGTGTATCCCCTCATCCTGGGCGCGCCGGCACCCTGCCGGCCCGAACGCCGAAGGGGTGTTCAGAAGCCGGCAAGGTGCCGGCGCGCCCAGTTGTGATTAATGCGTCTCTTCCCCGAACGCATCCAACTCATGGTGGAACGGGTCATCCATAAGGATGGTCTTTTTGAGTGTGCGATTCTTGATTTTTCGCCAGCCGATCTGCATGTCGTAATGCTGGCGCGCACACATGGAGACGTAGTGGCCGCGGATATTGGCCCGTGTGTAGCGGGGTGGTGTGGTGCGAGCCAGTTCAAGCTCTTCATCCCGGATAAGCTTTCGGACCATCTCTTCCTCTGAGAGCCAATCATAGTAACCACCCTCAGAGCTGATCTCGTGGAAACGGAAATCCATTTTCTTGATTTCGTAGTAGAGGTCATAAAAGAACTGAAATTCCTCTGTGTCCAACTTGAGCCTCTCGGCCATCGTCTCCAATATTTCGAATCGGGATCCCGACAGAACGCGCTGCAATCCATCGAAGGAGTAATCGGAAAAATCAACAGGGTCTTCAGCAAGCTCCCGCAGTTTCTCAATGACCGTGCCCCACTGGGAGAATTTCAGCCAGTTGGTTCGCTCGAGGATGTATTCATCCATCAGACGCTTCTTGATGGCCCAGTCGAGTTGTGCAGAAAGCGCGCCCGGATTCTCATCGAGGCGGTCCAATATCTCTGTCCACAGCTCAACGATCAGGGCATCTTCGCGCTCTCCATTTCTGGCTTCAGAGAGAAAACGCCGGGCCGTCTCGGCATACTTTCTTTGAATCTGAAGCGCGGACATTCTCTCTCCATTCGCCAATTCGAGGAGAGTGCCCGGGCCGATCTTCGAGACCAGCTTCAATGCGTCGACGGGGGACTTCAGTTGCAGATCGGAGAAATCAGCGCCCCCTTCGATCATCTGCAGGACTAGCCCCGTGGTGCCGACTTTCAGGTATTCGGAAATCTCTGACATGTTCGAATCACTGCACAGGAGGTGCAGGCGCTTGTGTTTTCTGAGGGGCGCGCCAATTTCAAAAATGAAGTTTTTGATGTCGTAGATGGGCTTGTTCAGGTCGTCCCAGAAGATCTTCATGACCGAGCGGATGTAGGTGGCTTTCTGTGAAAGATGAAGACCAGGCGCATCCTCATCAAAAGTCAGAAAACCGGCGCCCGTAAAAATGATGCGGGTGGCAAGAAAGGAAGTGAGGTTGCGCCTTACTCCCCTGAAGGTCGTTCTGCTGAGAACAAACGAGAGTAACGCCACCGGCGGCAGGAACGCGAACTGCATGATGTAATTCAACACCTTCAGCCATTCCTGCTCGGGGACCCGCTCCACAAATCGAATAGGGGCGCTGAACAGTCGTTCAAAAAGCTCGAAGACAAAGCCGAGCAGGGGAATGCGCGAAAGAAGAGCTGAAATCTGCCGCAGAACTGCAGAGGACAAAAAGATGAACAGGATGGTCACGAACGCCGCGCCGAGTAACCACAGGATCGGGACGCCGATCAGGATCACGAACAGGATGACCACCGGATACAGCAGCCAGACCAGTGGAGATACAGGATCTTCGACCAGGTAATTCTCGTGGCAGCCGTAGCTGTTGCCGTGCGCATCCGAGCTGTTCTTACCGATGACCAGCCGTCCGCGGAATCCCTGGTTCGCCAGCCGTTCTTCGGTCTTGGTGATCATCTCGCGCAGGATGCTGTCCGTTGCCCGTTGATATGTCAGGACCTCTTTGGGCGAGATGCACTCCGGGGTGCAGCCTTCGATCACACCATGATAGTAGCTGTCGCCTCTTGCTTCGTAATGAACCAGGATGCTGTTGCCGAGGAAGAGCCCCTGCTTTCTGTAGAGCGCAGGTGCAGTGGCATAGTTTTCCTGGAGTACATCCGCGAACAGCTCATAGATGTGTTTCTGGTTGGGGGATGGGCTACCCGAATTATCCGGGTAGTAGAGCAACGCGTATTCTGTTTCGAGGCCGTAGATCCGTTTCTGCATGGCCACCGTGTGAGAGGAAGCGAGAGGTCGCTCTCCCATTGTGGCGGGAAGGCTGTGGGGTGGCAAGGTGAATGGGTGAATGGTGAATGGTGAATGGTGAATGGTGAATGGTGAATGGTGAATGGTGAATGGTGAATGGTGAATGGTGAATGGTGAATGGTGAA